>Ga0070741_10000646_pt1 | contig 120146 bp, 108 predicted proteins | sample Coa_R1_4_FD_66440 | JGI IMG/M metagenome (GOLD analysis project Ga0070741, IMG submission 66440) | Surface soil microbial communities from Centralia Pennsylvania, which are recovering from an underground coalmine fire - Coalmine... | ecosystem: Environmental > Terrestrial > Soil >... | reverse complement strand
AACTTGTCCGCGCCGCAGACGTTCCAATGCCGCGCGCCGAGGTGCTCGGACGCCTTGTAGCCGTTCCAGATCGCGCCGTTGTAGCCGAAGTGGTTGAGCGTATCGATGTGCGTCCCGCAGTGCGTGTACATCGAGATCGCGTCGCCGGAGTACGACAGGTACTTCTCCGGGGACTGCTCGACGCCGACCGGGTTGTCGACGAGCGAACCCTGCGGCGTGTGGGTCATCCAGATCTGGTACGGCGGGTCGCCGAGCATGTCCCACGACGGCATCCCGATGAAGTAGTCTACCGAGAGGTCGATGATCTTCGATCCGTCGACGCGCTCCATGACCGCGCGCCGCGACGCCGGCGTGATCTCGTTCAGGCGTCCGATCTCGTCCTTCGGACCGTACGGGCTCTTCGAGTTCTCGTACTTCATCGCTTCACCCCCCCTTGTCGTGCAGGACACCGCATGTTCACACCGAGGGCAACACGAAGCGTGCCAGCGGCGCGGCGCGCGAGCGCGGCCCGCGGCCGCGGGCGACGGACGAGAATTCGGGACTTGGGACTCCGAGGAGTCGTCGATCTCCGATATTTCGTACGCAGTGCGCATGGAGTTCGCGCTTGACAACCTTCGCGGTTTGGCGGTACCCGGCGAGGCACGGAACTCCGTAGATGAACCGACCGCCGGGTCGGGCTTCAGGGGTCTCGGGCGGTCGGGCTGCGACGGGGTGTGATCGCCGCCTGCAGACGGGAGCGGGCACGATCGGTAAGCACAAAGGCGACGGAGGGCTCGCGCGGATGCGTCGGCCGACGCGGGGTGCGTCCGCGCTTCCGCGGCGACGCACCGCGCCGAGGCCGGCCCCGCCGCGCGTTGGCGCCGGCGTCCCGGGGGGCGAGGGCGCGCCGCGGCGTCGGGGGGCAGGCTCGCGAGGGAGGAGCCGCGCGTGAGGATGGGTGAATCCACGACGGCGGGAAGCGGCGCGGAGGCGCGTCCCCAGGACGCGGCGGAGACCGCGCGCGCGCTCCCCCGCCCGCACCTCGATCCACACGCGGTCCTGCTCGAGATCGCGAACCTGCTCGCGACGAAGCTCGACCCGAACGTGCTGTTCGAGACGATCGCGCAGGTCCTCCGCCGGTTCTTCAACATCGACCGCGCGAGCCTCGTCATCTACGACCCCGACCGGGACGCCTTCGAGCTGATCGCGCTCGCGCTCCAGGAGGAAAGCAGCCTCGGCAAGGGGCGCTCGATCCCCCGCGTCGGGAGCCGGGTCGGCACGGTCTTCGACTCGCAGCGGCCCTACCACTCGCGCCTGGGGGACTCCGGGTTCTTCGAGGACCCGCCCCTCGTCCGTGAGGGGATGCAGACGTCTCTCTCGATTCCGATGATCGTCGAGGGGCGGGCCGTCGGGACGTTCAACGTCGACACCCGGCGCGTCGCCGCGATCGGCGAGTTCGACCTGGACCTCCTGACGAAGGTCGCCAACCAGATCGGGATCGCCGTCGTGAACTCGCGGACGTTCCAGACGATGCGCCGGACGACCGAGGGGCTCCAGCGCGAGAACGCGAACCTGCTGCGCCTCATCCAGCCGCCCGACGACTGCGCCCATCTCCTGCTCAACTGTCCGTCGCTCCGCGGCTCGATCGACCGTCTGATGACGCTCGCGAAGGTCGACGCGACCGTGCTCGTCACCGGAGAGACGGGGACCGGCAAGGGCGTCCTCGCGCGCACGCTGCACGGCTGGAGCGCGCGGCGGCACCGCCCGTTCGTCAAGTGCGACTGCGCCGCGCTCACGCCGACGCTCGTCGAGAGCGAGCTGTTCGGGCACGAGAAGGGCGCCTTCACGGGGGCCCACTCGCGGCGCATCGGCCGCTTCGAGCTGGCCCACGGCGGCACGCTCTTCCTCGACGAGGTCGGCGAGCTGCCCCTCGAGACGCAGGCGAAGCTGCTCGGCGTGCTCGAGGATCGGCAGCTCCAGCGGGTCGGCGGGTCGGAGACGATCTCCGTCGACATCCGGGTCATCGCGGCGACGAACCGCGACCTCCAGGCCGAGGTCGCCGCCGGACGCTTCCGCGAGGATCTCTTCTACCGGCTGAACGTGCTGAGCGTGCATCTCCGCCCGCTGCGCGAACGGCCCGAAGACATCCGGCCGCTCGCCGAGCACGTCGTCCGCGCGTGCAATCGGGCGCTCGGACGGCGGGTGACGGAGATCGCGCCTTCGGCGCTCGACGCGCTCGCGAGCTACTCGTGGCCGGGGAACATCCGCGAGCTGCAGAACGTGATCGAGCGCGCGATGCTCCTGAACGAGGGCCCGGCGCTGACGATCGGACGCGACGTGCTCGGACCGGAGCCGGCGCCGCCGACGCCCGCCGCGCCCGCCCCGGCACGCCACCTGACGCTCGCCGAGGTGGAGACGCGCCACATCCTCGAGGTCCTGAACGACACCAAGTGGCGCGTCGCGGGGCCGCACGGGGCGGCGAAGATCCTGGGCCTCCATCCGAACACGCTCCGAAGCCTCATGGAGCGCCTCGGCATCCGTCGCGAGCGCGGCATCGGCGCGCGAGGGACCGCGGGCGAATCGGCGCCCGTAGGGGCGAGCGGGCTCCGCGAGGACCGCTGAGCCCGGCCCGCGTCGGAGCGTTCCGAGATATCAAAAAACGACGATATCTCGGACCGGCGCCGCACGACATCTCGTCACGCCGATCCGCGAAAAAGCGGCCGGGCCGGTGGCACGCTTCGTGTTGGGGCGGTGTATGACCGGGTCGGGGTTCGCCTGGCGCTCGCACGGCGCGTACCGCACGGCGAGCAACGTCCGGCGCTTCATGGACCGCCACGGCCTCCCCGACTATGCCTCCCTCCTCGCACGCGCGAACGGCGACGTCGCGTGGTTCTGGCAGGCGGCGCTGGAGGACCTCGGCGTCGCCTGGTACCGGCCCTTCGACCGGGTGATGGACGACTCGCGGGGGATCGCGTGGACGCGCTGGTTCCTCGGCGGGCGGACGAACATCGTCCTCAACTGCCTCGACCGCCACGCGACGGGCCCGCGCGCGGAGCGGCCGGCGGTCGTGTGCGAGAGCGAGGACGGCGCCGTGCGGAGCCTCGGGTACGCGGAGCTCCACGCCGCGGTGTCGCGCTTCGCGGCCGGGCTCCGCGCGCTCGGCGTCGGCCCGGGTGATCGCGTCGGTCTCTACCTGCCGATCGGCGTCGAGGCGGTCGTGGCACTCTTCGCGTGTCTCAAGCTGGGCGCGGTCGCCGTGCCAACCTTCTCGGGGTTCGGCGCCGAGGCGCTCGCGGCGCGCCTCGCCGACGCCGAGGCGAAGGTCCTCTGCACGGCCGACGGCGGGCGCCGGCGCGGGCGCCCGGTGCCGACCAAGGCCGAGGCCGACCGCGCGGTGGCGATGGCGCCGTCCGTCCGGACGGTCGTCGTCGCGCGCCGGACGGGCGACCACGTCCCCTGGACGCCCGGGCGGGACGTGTGGTTCGAGGACGTCGGGCGCGACGCGGCGGACCGCCTCACGACCGAGCCGCTCGACGCCGAGGCCTGGGCGATGATCCTCTACACGTCGGGCACCACCGGGCGACCGAAGGGGACGATCGCGACGCACGCGGGCTGCCTCGCGCAGGTCGCGAAGGAGATCGCGTACTACTTCGACCTCCGTCCGGACGACCGGCTCTTCTGGCTCACGGACATCGGCTGGATGATGGGCCCGTGGGAGCTCATCGGGACCGCCTTCTTCGGCGCGACCGTCGTGCTCTACGACGGTGCGCCGGACTTTCCCGACCCCGACCGCCTCCTCGCGCTCGTCGAGCGCCACCGGCCGACCCACTTCGGCATCTCGCCGACGGCCGTCCGGATGCTCATGCGCGCCGGCGACGACGGCCCCGCGCGCCGCGACCTCTCCTCGCTCCGCGTCCTCGCGTCCAGCGGCGAGCCGTGGGACCCCGCGTCGTGGGAGTGGTTCTTCGATCGCGTCGGCAGGCGCCGCCTCCCCATCATCAACTTCTCCGGCGGGACCGAGCTGATGGGCGGGCTCGTCGCGCCCCTCCCGATCATGGACCTGAAGCCGTGCTCCGTCGGCGGCCCCGGTCTCGGCATGGACGTCGACATCGTGGACGACGCCGGGCGGCCGGTGCGCGAGGGCATCGGCCATCTCGTGTGCCGCAAGCCGGCCCCGTCGATGACGAAGGGCTTCCTCGGCGACCCGGCGCGCTACCTCGAGACGTACTTCGGCCGCTGGCCCGACGTCTGGTACCACGGCGACTGGGCGAGCCGGGACGCGGACGGCCAGTGGTTCCTCCACGGCCGCTCCGACGACACGATCAAGGTGGCGGGCAAACGGACGGGCCCCGCGGAGGTGGAATCCGCGCTCGTCGCGCACGAGGCGGTCAGCGAGGCCGCTGCGGTCGGCGTGCCGGACCCCGTGAAGGGCGAGGCGATCGTCTGCTTCGTCGTGCTCCGCGCCGGGACGTCGCTCGACGACGCGCTCCGCACGGCGCTCGCCGACCGGGTGGCCGCGGCGCTCGGGAAGACGCATCGCCCCGCCGACGTGCGGGCGGTCCCGACGCTCCCGAAGACCCGTTCGGGGAAGATACTGCGCGGCGCGATCCGCCGCCGCTACCTCGGCGAGGACCCGGGCGACCTCTCCTCGATCGAGGACCCGGCGGCGCTCGCCGCGATCCCGTCACGCGAGGTGAGGACCACATGAGCGGCAAGTACTACGAGGAACTCGAGGTCGGCATGCGGTTCCAGCACGAGCCGGGACGTACGCTCGCCGAGTACGACAACATCCTCTTCTGCGCCCTGACCCACAACCCGGCGCCCCTCCATCTCGACGCCGAGTTCGCGCGGACGTCCGAATTCGGCCGCCCGCTCGTCAACAGCCTCTTCACCCTCGGGCTCCTGGTCGGCCTCTCCGTCCACGACACGACGCTCGGGACCACGATCGCGAACCTCGGCTTCGAGCAGGTCGAGTTTCCCGCACCGCTCTTCCCCGGCGACACGTTCTACGCCGAGACCGAGGTCGTCGCGCGGCGCGAGTCGAAGTCGCGGCCCGACGCCGGGATCGTCACCTTCGAGCACCGCGGCCGCAACCAGCGCGGCGAGCTCGTCGTCCGCTGCCGCCGCGCGGCCTTCATGAAGAAGCGGCCGGCGCCGTGAAGCCGATGGCGTTCCGGCGGCGCTGCCTCCTCTTCGTGCCCGGCGACAGCGAGCGCAAGATCGCGCACGCGCTCCGGCTTCCCGTCGACGGCCTCGTCTTCGACCTCGAGGACGCGGTTGCGCCGGGCGCCAAGGCCGCGGCGCGGCGCACGGTCTCGGCGGCGCTCCCCGCCGTCCCGCCCGGATGCGAGCGCGTCGTCCGCGTGAACGCCGTCGCGACCGGCCTCGCGACCGAGGACGTGCGAGGAACGATGGCGGGCCGCCCGGACGCGTACATGCTGCCGAAGGTGAGGGACCCGACGGAGATCGTCGCCGTCGCCCGGGCGATCGCGGAGGCGGAGGCGGCCCACGGCCTCCCGGCGGGCCAGGTGCGCCTCGTCGTGATCGGCACGGAGACCGCCGCGGGCGTGCTCGCGATCCGCGAGCTCGCGCGCGCCCACCCCCGGGTGAACGGCCTCCTCTGGGGCTCCGAGGACCTCTCGGCCGACATCGGCGCGCGCCGCACGCACGGACCCGACGGGCGCCTGCTCGACGTGTTCGCCCACGCGCGCTCCGTCGCGCTGCTCGCCGCCGCCGCGGCGCGGATCGACGCTTTCGACATGCCGTACCTCCGCATCGGCGACACGGCCGGGCTCCGCCGCGAGGCCGAGGAGAGCGCCGCCATGGGGTTCGTCGGGAAGCTCGCGATCCACCCGGAGCAGATCGCGCCGATCGTCGAGGCGTTCACGCCGGCGGGCGAGGAGGTGGACGCCGCGCACGCCATGCTCGCGGCGTGGGAGGCCGCCGGGCGGCCCGGCACGTTCGCACACGCCGGCGAAATGGTCGACGCGCCGATGCTCGCCCGCGCCCGGCGCATCGTGGGGGGCATGCACGCCACGGGGAGGGGGACATGAAGTACGTCGGTCGATCGGTCCCGTCGCTCACCAACCGCGTCCTCGCCGCCGGCAAGGGCACGTTCGTCGCCGACCTCGAGCTTCCGAACGTCGCGCACCTGGCGATCCTCCGGAGCGACCACGGGCACGCGCGTATCCGCTCGATCGACACGCGCGCCGCCGCAGCCGAGCCGGGCGTCCTGTGCGTCCTCACCGGCGCCGACGTGCGGAAGGCCATGAAGCCGGTGCCCTGGGCGTCCGATCCCGCCTCCATCGGCGGGCACACCGTCGACGTCTACCCGCTCGCCGCCGACCGCGTCCGCTACGCCGGCGAGCCCGTCGTCGCCGTGGTGGCGGAGGATCGCTACGTCGCCTCCGAGGCGCTCCGCCGGGTCGAGGTCGACTACGAGCCGCTCCCCGCGGTGACCGACGCCGTCGCGGGGCTCGACGACCGCGGGCCGCTCGTCGAGCCCGCGTGGGGCACGAACGTGCTCCTGCGCAAGACCTTCACGCGCGGCGACGTCGCGACGGCGCTCGCCGCGGCCGACGGCGTCGTCGAGGGCACCGTGAAGACGCACCGCTACGCCGCGGTCCCGCTCGAGCCCCGCGCGTACGCCGCGTCCTACGAGCCGTTCACGCGGAAGCTCACGGTGTGGTCCTCGACCCAGAACCCGCATCCGCTCCGCGGCTTCATCGCCGAGGCGCTCGGCATGCCCGACACCGACGTCCGCGTCATCCAGCCGAACGTCGGCGGCGGGTTCGGCGAGAAGGTGCCGCCCTTCCCCGAGGAGATCCTCGTCGCCCATCTCAGCCGGCGGCTCGAGCGGCCCATCCGCTGGGTCGAGGAGCGGACGGAGCATCTCGCCGCGGGCGGGCACGCGCGCGAGGAGACGCTCGCCTTCACCGCCGGCTACCGGAAGGACGGCACCGTCGTGGCGCTCCGGGCGCGCGTCGTCGCCGACGTCGGCGCGCCGACCGGCCTCTGCGGGTGGGCGATGTCGTTCGTGAGCGCGTTCTGCATCCCGGGCCCGTACCGGATCGACGACTGCGAGGTCGAGCTCTACTCGGTCGTCACGAACAAGTGTCCGTGGAACGGCTACCGCGCGTTCGGCAAGGAGGCGGCCGCGTACCTGATGGACCGGGTCATGGACAAGGTGGCCGCCGCCACCGGCCGCGACCGCGCCGAGGTCCGCCTCCGGAACTTCCTCCCGCCGTCCGCCTTCCCGTTCGAGCAGGTCTCCGGCGCGGTGCTCGACAGCGGCGACTACGCGCGCGTGCTGCGCGACGTGCTCGAGCGCATCGACTACGCCGGCTTCCCCGAGCGCCAGGCCGAGGCGCGGCGCGCCGGGAAGCTCCTCGGCCTCGGCATCGGCTTCGAGCTCACGCCCGAGGGCGGCGCCGTGCCGCGCTCGCGCGTCATCCAGGGCTACGACGGGACGAGCGTCCGGATGAGCCCCGAGGGCCGCGTCACGGTGCTGACCGGCGTCACGTCGCCGGGCTCGGGGAACGAGACCGCGATCGCGCAGATCGTCGCCGACGAGCTGGGCGTCGAGCTCGACGCCGTGCAGGTGGTCCAGGGCGACACCGACGTGTGCCCCTACGGGCTCGGGAACTACAGCTCCCGGAGCATCATGATGGGCGGCTCCGCCGCCGCCCTCGCCGCGGCCGACCTCCGGAAGAAGCTCCTCGCCGTCGCCGCGAAGATGCTCGAGGTGTCGGCCGAGGACCTCGAGGCCGAGGGCGGGCGCATCCGGCTCCGCGGCGCGCCGCAGCGGTTCGTGCCGATCCGCGACGTGGCGGGCGAGATCTACCGCCACACGTACGGCCCCGCCGCCGAGGACGTCGAGCCCGGTCTCGAGTCGACGCGCTACAGCCGGATCGGGAACCTCCACCACCAGCCCGAGCGCCAGAACGGGCATTTCAGCATGTACCCGACGTGGCCGTACGCCGCGTGCGGGCTCGAGGTGGAGGTCGACCCCGACACGGGCTACGTGAAGCTCCGCCGCTGCGTCTTCGTCCACGACTGCGGGACGGTCGTGAACCCCGGGCTCGTCGACGCGAACGTCCACGGCGGGCTCGCGCAGGGGCTCGGCGGCGTGATGTTCGAGCGGCTCGTGTACGACGACGCGGGTCAGTTCCTCACCGCGACGCTCATGGACTACACGCTGCCGACCGCGGACGACCTCGTGAAGTTCGAGGTCGCCCACCGCTGCACGCCCTCGCCCTTCACCGCGCTCGGGACGAAGGGCGCGGGCGAGTCCGGCGTCGGCGCGCCGCTCGGCGCGATGGTGCAGGCGGTCGAGAACGCGCTCGCCGACCGGGGCGTCGTGATCGACGAGACGCCCGTCACCCCGGATCGCGTGTGGAAGGCGATCCACCGGAAGGACGGAACGGCAAAGGAGGGGCAGTGATGGACTTCGGCATCCTCGTGGAGTGCAACCCCGATGCCCCCGCGATCGCGAAGCTCGCGGAGGCGAACGGCTTCAAGAGCTTCTTCATCATCGACTCGCACGTCGGCTGGCGCGAGGTGTACCCGTACCTGACGCTCTGCGCGCGCGAGACCTCCCGCATCCGGATCGGGACGCTCGTGACGAACCCCGTGACGCGCCACCCGACCGTGACCGCGAGCGCGTTCGCGACGCTCAACGAGATCTCGAACGGCCGCATGGTGCTCGGCATCGCAAAGGGCGACTCGGCGACGCGCGTGATCGGCGAGCGCCAGGCGACGATGGCCGAGTTCCGGAACGGCGTGCGGCTGATCCAGCGGCTCATGAACGGCGAGACCGTCGAGTACACGCCGAAGACGCCGGACAAGGCGAAATGGCTCGCGCAGGCCGGCGGCAAGCCGATCGAGACGCGCTTCCACTGGTACGAGCCGCCGGGGAGGATCCCGACCTACATCGGCGGCTACGGCCCGAAGACGCTCCACTTCGCGGGCGAGGGCGCCGACGCGGTCGTCATCCAGGCGCCGCATCCGAGCGCGGTCCAGTGGTCGCTCGGCCACGCGTTCGAGGGGGCGAAGGGCGCCGGGCGCGACCCGAAGACGCTCCGCATCGTCGTCTCCGGACCGATCGGCGTGAACGACGACATGAAGAAGGCGACCGATGACCTGCGCTGGTTCGTGCAGGCCGTCTGGAACCACTCGGCCCACCTGCTGGAGCACTACCAGAAGTCCGAGCTGCCCGAGGCGCTCGTCACGGGGCTTCCTGCCGACTTCCATAGCGACTACAGCGAGCACATCGTCCGCGACGCCGAGGAGCTGAAGCAGGTGCCGGATCGCGCGGTCGACCTGCTCACGGTGATCGGCCCGGCGGACCGGTGCGTCGAGCGGCTCGAGCAGCTCGCCGCGATGGGCGCCAGCGAGTTCATCCACTACGCGCTCGGCGCGCTGTCCAAGGCGGAGATCGACGAATCGATCCGGACGATCGGCAAGCACATCATCCCCCGGATGCAGTGACGCCGGAGGCCGCGCATGGATTTCGACCTGACGGAGGACCAGCGGGCGATCGAGGAAGCGGCGCGGCGCTTCTGCGAGCGGGAGATCGCCCCGCACGCGCGGGCCTGGGAGCGCGAGGGCCGGGTCCCGCGCGCGGTCCTCCGGGCGATGGGCGCGGCCGGCTTCTTCGGCTGCGGCTTCCCGGCCGCGTGTGGCGGCACGGAGGCCGGCTTCGTCGCCCAGTCGATCGTGATCGAGACGTTCACGGCGGCGCACCTGGGCGTCGGGTACGTCTTCAACGTGCAGGCGATGCTCGTGCCGCTCGCGATCTACGACTTCGGCTCGGACGCGCAGCGGCGGGCGTGGCTCCCCCGCCTCCTCGCCGGCGAGGCGACGGGGTGCTTCTCGCTGACCGAGCCCGACGCCGGCTCCGACGCGGCCGCGATCCGGACGCGCGCCGTCCGCGACGGCGACCGGTGGGTGCTGAACGGCCGGAAGATGTGGGCGACGTTCGGCGATGTCGCCGACGTGACGGTGCTCTTCGCGCGAACGACGCCCGAGGGCGGCCACCGCGGCCTCGGTGCCTTCCTCGTCGAGAAGGACGTGCCCGGGGTGACGCGGACGGTGATCCCGTCCACGGTCGGGAGCCGCTGCGTCCACTCGGTCGAGATCGCGCTCGAGGACGCCGTCGTGCCGGACGCCGCCCGGCTCGGCGAGGAGCGGGGCGGGTTCCAGATCGCGATGCGGCTCCTCGACTACGGCCGTATCACCGTCGGCTCGCGCTGCCTCGGCATCGCGCAGCGCTGCCTCGACGCGAGCCGCCGCTACGCGACGGAGCGGCAGGCGTTCGGGCAGCCGATCGGGCGCTTCCAGATGGTGCAGGACGCGATCGCCCGCGCGGCGGTCGCGACCGAGGCGGCGCGCCTCCTCGTCCGGCGCGCCGCCTTCCTCGCCGACCGGGGCCGCCCCTTCAGCCGAGAGGCGGCGTACGGGAAGTACGCGGCGGCGGAGGCGGCCGTCGACGCCGCGCGCACCGCGATGGACGTGCACGGCGGGATGGCGTTCTCGGAGGAGTTCGCGATCGGCGACTGGCTCATGGCGGCGACCATGATGCGGACCGGCGAGGGGCACGCGAACATCCAGAAGCTGCTCATCGCCGAGGATTTTCTCGGCTACAAGGACGCGAACCGCCACGCGCCGGCGCCGCCCCGCTTCTGACGATGGACTGCGTGCGCGTCGTCGACGTCTCGCCCTTCATGCCGGGCCACTACGCCTCGACGCTGCTCGGCGAGCTCGGCGCCGAGGTGATCCAGGTGGAGCCGCCGGGCGGCCTCCCCGCGCGGCGGCTCGCGGGGCTCTTCGAGTCGACGTGCCGGAACCGCCGGAGCGTCGTGCTCGATCTCAAGACCGCGTTCGGGCGCGAGGCGTTCCACCGCCTGGCGGACACGGCCGACGTCGTCATCGAGGGGTTCCGCCCCGGCGTCGCGGCGCGGCTCGGCATCGACGCCGAGACGCTCTCGGCGCGGAACCGCCGGCTCGTCTACTGCTCGATCTCGGGCTTCGGGCAGGCGGGGCCGCTCCGCGACCGGATGGGGCACGACACGAACTACGTCGCGATGAGCGGCGGGCTCGCCGTCTTCGAAGACCCCGCCGGGCCGCGGCCGTTCGGGCTCCCGGTCGGCGACCTGACGGCGAGCCTCCACGCCGTCGTCGGCATCCTGGCCGCCCTCCTCGAGCGGACGACGACCGGCCGCGGCCGCGTCCTCGACGTCGCGATCGCGGACGGCCCGCTCTCGTTCGCCGTCCCGCGGATGGCGGAGCTCGCCGTCACGGGGCGCCTCCCCCGCCGCGGCGTCGCGCGCGGCGTCTTCGCGACGGGCGACGGCCGGTTCCTCACGACCGGCATCGTCGAGGACCACGCCTGGGCGGCGCTCTGCCGCGGCCTCGACCGCCCCGACCTCGCCGAGGACCCGCGCTTCCGCACCTTCGCCGACCGGGACGCACGGGCCGCCGAGCTGGAGGCTCTCCTCGCGGAGATCTTCCGCACGCGGACGCTCGCCGAGTGGGCGGCGCGCCTCGACGGGAGCCGCTGCTCGTGGGCGCCCGTCCGGAGCCTTCCCGAGGCGTTCGCGGACCCGCAGGTCGCTGCGCGCGGCCTCGTCCGCTCCCTCGCCGTCGGCGGGCGGACGCTCCCCGTGATGACGCTTCCCGTGAAGGGCCTCGACCCCGCGCCCGCGCCAGCGCCTCCGCCCCGCGCGGGCGAGCACACCGCCGAGGTGCTGGCCGAGCTCGGCTACACGGACGCGGAGCTGGACGCGCTCGCGGCCGAGACGCGCCGGCCATGACCGCCGACCCGAAGCCGCTCTCCGACGTGACGGTCCTCGACCTGACGCAGGCGTGGGCCGGCCCCTACTGCACGATGATGCTCGCCGACGCGGGCGCCCGCGTCGTGAAGGTCGAGCCGCCGGGCACGGGCGACCACGTGCGGAAGTGGACGGTCGCCGCGTCGAAGGGCGAGAGCCCGCACTTCATCGCGGTCAACCGGAACAAGCGGAGCCTCACGCTCAACCTGAAGGACCCGCGCGGGCGCGCGCTGCTGCTGCGCCTGGCGGCCCGGAGCGACGTGCTGGTCGAGAACTTCCGGCCCGGCGTCATGCGCCGCTTCGGGCTCGACTACGACGCTCTCCGCGCGGTCGCGCCGGCGATCGTCTACTGCTCGATCTCCGGCTTCGGGCAGACGGGCCCCTACGCTGAGCACGCCGCCTACGACCTCGTCATCCAGGCGGCCGGCGGCGCGATGAGCGTCACCGGCGAGGAGGGCGGGCGCCCCCTCAAGCCCGGCATCCCGCAGGCGGACGTCATGGGCGGGCTCGCGGCCGCGTTCACGATCATGGCGGCGCTCCACGGGCGGGCCCGGGACGGCCGCGGGCGCCGCCTCGACCTCGCCATGCTGGACATGCAAGTGTCGGCCATGGGGTTCCACGTGGTGTCCTACGCGCTCTCGGGCGAGGTCCCGCGCCCGATGGGCGCGAAGCACCCGCTCCTCGCCCCGTACGAGGCGTTCCGGACCGCCACCGACGAGATCGCGATCGGCATCGCGAACGACGACCACTGGCGGCGCCTCTGCGAGACGCTCGGCCTCGAGGACGAGCCGCGCTTGTCGACGAACGCCGGCCGCGTCGCGCACCGCGAGGAGCTCGCGCGGCGCATCGAGGAGGTCGTGCGGATGCGCCCGGCGGAGGCTTGGACGGCCGAGCTCACCGCGCGCGGGATCCCGTGCGCGCGCATCAACGACGTCCCGCACCTCGTGGACGACCCGCAGATCCGCCACCGGCGGATGATCCAGACGCTCGAGCACCCGACGCTCGGCCGGATGCTCGTGCCCGGCGTCCCGTGGAAGCTCGTGCCGACGGAGGAGGAGCCGGCGCCGACGCCGCCGCCGTCGCTCGGGCAGCACACGGACGCGATTCTCGCCGAGCTCGGCTGCTCCGACGCCGAGATCGCGGCACTCCGAGGCGACGGCGTCGTCTGAGCAAGGAGGAGACGATGGCGACCGACTGGCGAAAGGACCTGGAGAAGCTGCCCGACTTCGGGCCCGAGTTCACGCTCGCACCGGCCCGGACGGCGCTCGTGTTGATCGACATGCAGTACCTCGACGCGCACCCCGACTACGGCCTGGGGAAGGTGCTGCGGGAGCGCTACCCGGAGGCGGCGGGCTACTTCTGCGATCGCCTCGCAAAAACCGTGATCCCGAACCAGCGCCGCCTGCTCGCCGCCTTCCGTGACGCGCGGCTTCGCATCGTCCACCTGACCGTCGGCGCGCACCTCCCCGACAACAGCGACTTCGTACCGCTCCGGCGCGAGGCGGACGAGCGGGTCGAGCGCGAGACGGGAAAGAAGCCCGTCTGCTACCCGATGGGCACGTTCGAGCACGGCATCCTGCCCGAGGTGGCGCCCCGGCCGGGCGAGCTCGTCCTGAACAAGGTGTCGCGGAGCGCGTTCACCTCGACGGGGCTCGACCAGATCCTCCGCAACATGGGCGTCGACCACCTGCTCGTCACCGGCGTGATGACGAACTCGTGCGTCGAGATGACCGCGCGCGACGCCGCCGACCGCGGCTACAAGACGGTGATCGTCGACGACGCGAGCGCGACGTTCACGCAGGACATGCACGACGCCGTCCTGCGGACGTTCCGGATGCTCTACGGCAAGGTGCAGACGACCGACGAGGTCCTGGCGGAGATCGCCGCGGGGCTCGGCGGCGCGCGCCGGGCCGCGGGCGCGGCGTAGCGTCGACGCGGGCGGCGTTGGGGCGCAGCCTCGGGCACCCCGTGAACGCGTTCTACGTCGTCCGCCCGTAGGCCTCTACGGGTTCGGCGCGTCGAGGAACGCTCCGCTCGGCGAGCTCGTGGCCGGCGCGCACAGGAGCTGCGGCCTCGAGGTGGTCACCGTGAACCGCCCGAACTGGTCCGTGCCGGTGATCGTCTCCGGCGCGCTCTTCGGGCACTTCACCTTGTAGCAGTCGAACTTCCCGACCGCGGTCGGCGTCGGCCCGCCGCCCGGGGGCGTCGGCTCGACGCCCGACTTGCTCACCGGCGCGCAGACGACGGCGGGCGGCGTCTTGATCACGCACCCGCTCTCGGCGGCGAGCCCGATGCCCGAGGCGAGGGTCCCGATCGTGAAGCTCGACTTCGGCGTGCCCTTCGCCGGCTTCACCTTGAAGCACTTCAAGTGGTCGGTCAACACAGCGTCGACTCCGGCGTGTGCGACGCCGGCGAGCAGGGCGAGGCAGACGGCGCTGGCGGAAATCCTCGACACGGAGTGCATCGCGTTCCCTCCTTCCCGTGGAATCGATCGGCGCTGAGACGCTCGACGCTTTTTCCTCGAAGGATGGTCCATCGTCACCGTGCCGATGGGGGAGATCGCGCGCGCCGATGGGCGAGGCGCGCCGCAATCGTCGGGGAAGTGCGGTTGCCGCGCCCCGAAACCCGGCCGTCAGCGCGTGGAGGCGGCGGCGCCGCGGTGGCGCACCTGGATGATCTGCCCGAGGATCGACACCGCGATCTCGGCCGGCGCGCGCCCGCCCAAATCGAGCCCGATCGGGGCGTGGATGCGCGGGATCGCGTCGGCCAGCCCCTGCTCGGTGAGGCGAGCGACGCGCTTCGCGTGCGTGCGGGGGCTCCCGAGCGCGCCCACGTAGAACGCGTCGCTCCGCAGCGCCGCGATGAGCGTCGGATCGTCGATCTTCGGATCGTGCGTGAGCGTCACGACCGCCGTATGCGGGTCGATGCCGATGCGGCTGAGCGCGTCCTCGGGCCACTCGTTCGTCATCGTGACGCCCGGGAACCGGTCCTCGTTCCCGAACGCGCGCCGCGGGTCGATCACGACCACCTCGAAGCCGGCGAGGGCGGCCATCGGCGCGAGTGTCTGCGTCACGTGGACCGCGCCGACGACGAGCAGGCGAAGCGGCGGGACGTACGTGCGGACGAAGAGCTCGCCGCCCTCCCCTTCGAGCATCCCCGTGCGTCCGCTCGCGAGCCGGCGCCGCACCTCCTCGAGCACCGCCGCGCCGAGCGTCAGGTCGCCTTCGACGCGGTCGGGGCGGACGAGCGCCTGGGCGCCGTCGGCGAGCCGCGTGACGACGGCGACGCTCTGCTTCTCGGCCCGCGCGCCGAGGACGGCTTCGAGGGCGCCGCGCCTCATTCGACCCGCTCGACCCAGACCTGGATCGCGCCCCCACACGCGAGTCCGACCTCCCAGGCCCGGTCGTCGCTCACGCCGAACTCGAGGAGCGCGGGCTTCCCGCTCGCCATCACCTCGCGCGCGCGCTCGATGACCTCGCCCTCGACGCACCCGCCCGAGACCGACCCCGCGAAGAGGCCGTCCTCGTTCACGGCGAGGTGGCTGCCGGCCGGCCGGGGCGCCGACGCCCACGTCCGAACGACGGTCGCGAGCGCGACGCCCTTCCCCGCCGCCCGCCACCGCGCGGCGGCCTGCAACGCCTCGTCGTCGTCCGCCATGTCCCGATATGTGTCACGATGCCCTGCGCGAGGCAACGCGGGGCGCGGCGAGGGGCGCTCATCGGGGCGGCAGGCCCGCGAGCTCGCGCGCGCGCCCGACGAGGTGCCCGCGCGGATACTCCGCCCAGAGGCGCTCGCGGAGGAGCGGCGCGGGCGTCGCGTTCACGTTCTCGAAGATCTCCGTCCGCCCCGCGTTCGAGTCGGTGGTGAGGTCCCAGACGAAGTTCATGAGCTGGTTCTTGTCGCGCGCGCTGATCTCGTGCCCGGGCAGCAGCTGGTCGAGGTAGGGCCCGATCTCCGGGTTGTCGAAGTCGACGCGCCGGAAGCGCATCGCGAGGCCCTGCCCGCAGAGCTCCTGGAGCGTGTGGATCATCCGCGGGTACTCGCGGATCGAGTAGAGCCGCCCGGCCGTGAGCAGGTTCACGTCCGGCGCGAGGACCCCGCCCTCGGTCATCTCGGCCGTGTTCTCCGCCGCGAGGACGAAGGCCTTGAGCGCCTGCGCGTACTGGATCAGCTCGGCGACGTGCGCGCGGATGTGCTGGAGCTTCCCGGTCCCGATCGCGTCGACGACGAGCTGCGCCGTGCCGACGAACACCTCGGCCTTCACCCAGAGGCGCGTCAGGATGTGCCAGTGCGCCCACACCGTGACCGGGCCGTAGAGGCGGAGGAGGTCCGGGTCGCCGACGTTGAACACGCGCTCGTTCGGGATGAGGACACGGTCGAAGATGAGGAACTGGTCCGACTCCTCGCAGCGGCGCGCGATCGGGTGGTCGAAGGGATCGGCGCCCGGCCGCGTGACGGGCTCGCGGCAGACGAGCTTCAACCCCTCGGTCGCGACGGGGAGCGCCGCCCAGACGCACGCCTCGGGCGGGAAGTCCGGGCGGAGCAGGTTCGTGAACAGGATCTCGTGCGCCTGCGCCGCGAGCGAGCCGACCGACTTCGCGCCGCTCACGCGGACGCCGGCCGGCTCCTGGTCGACGATGCGGAGGAGTCCCGCGGTCGCGCCCGACGGGCCGGAGCGGTCGTTCTGCGGGTCGGCGAGCACCTCGGCCGCGATTCGGTTGTTTCGCCGCCCGAACTCGACGAAGCGGTCGATGTTGTCGGCGAAGTCGGGGTTGTTGCGCGCGAACGCCGGCGGCGACTTCTCGAACTGCGGCTTGCGGGCGAGCAGCCCGATGCCGATGAGCGGTGCCAGATCCGGCGGCCGCCCGAACGTGCCGACCGTCTTGAGGCTCGTGTACTCGATCAGCTTCCGGCGCTGGCGCAGGTCCTCGACCGTCCTCGGGATCTGCCAGGCGCGCGACACCCGCTCGCCGGTCGCCTCGTCGACGTACGTCGTCACGTCGCGGAGCGCCGGGTCGAACTGCGCATCGAACGTCTCCGCGAGGAGGTCGATCCCGGCGCCGAGCGCGGGCTCGCGCGTGACGTCGGGCACGCGCGCGCCGGCCATCCAGACGGCACGCCCGTCGCGCAGCGACTCCTTGTACGCCGCCCCGTCGAGGAGACACGGGGACGGCCGACCGGCCTGTGCGATCATCGAACGATCCTTTCCGCGTCCACCAGCTCGAACTCCCGGAGCTCCATATCCGCCTGGAACCACGCGCGCCGGAACGCCGCCAGGTCCTCGAACGTGCGCGCGCGAAGGCGCCGGCGCGCGAGCTGCACCCGGCACGGGTGCGTCGCGAAGGGATACGGCGCGCAGGCGACGCGCCCGCCCGCGATCGGCGTCAGGCGAAGCCGGACGCCCGGCGCGTCCTTGCCGCCGTAGCGCACCGGCACCGGCTCGATCCGGTCGTCGGACGGCTCCTGGCAGCAGAAGTAGAGCCCGAGCAGGTCCCACACCTGCATGAGCCGGTAGTTCGTCCACACGGCGTCGGCGTCGAGCCCCTCGCGCGCGCGCGCCTGCCACGCCTCGTTCCGCGCGATGAACGCCTCGATCTCCGGGCTCGGTGACTCGAGGTCGTAGCTGCTCGGGTGCGCGATCGTCCCGTAGCGTCCGCGCCAGAGCCCCGTCCGGTGCATGCTGACGATCAGCCCCGCGTACCGGTCGACGTCCGCCATCCAGTCGAGGCTCCACTGGTAGGCGCCGAGCTGCGTCGCGTCGAGCGGCACCTCGAGGAACTGGAACGGCTCGCCGGTCGCGGCCCGGACGAGCGGGCTCGTCTCGTACCGGAGCCAGCCGTAGTCGTGGAACGTCGCTGCGCGCACGACCGACTCCCAGGGCGCGGGGGCGGCGAACGTCTCGTTGCCCCAGTGCGCCGCGAGTTGTCCCACGAGGCGCGAGTGATCCGTCTGCCCGATGACGAGCAGGGTGCCGTCCGCCTCCTTGCGGATGATCATGGGCCGGCAGTCTACACCGACGGGGCCGGCAGGATGAAGGGAACGGGCATCCAGCGGTGCCGGCAGACCCGGGAAGGGACGTGCAGCTCCCCCGCCACGTCCCTCGTGACGACGAGCGGCTCGGCGATGACGTCCACCGGCATGAAGTCACCGGGGCTCTTCACCCCCTTCCGCTACGACGCCGCAGGCACGATGTCCCGGTCGAAGACGTCCCGCGGGACGGCGAGCGTGACGCAGGCGTTCGGGATGTCGACCATCGAGCTGATCCGCATCTCGACCGGCGCGACGCTGATGATGGTGTAGGCCTGCTCGCCGCTGAAGCCGAACTTCATCAGGTACTCGACCGCCTGCTCGAGCGCGTCGAGCGCCGCCCACGTGCAGTCGAGGTAGCCCTGCCGGTCGTCGCGCGCGTTGACGCCCGTGAACGTGAGCCAGCGCGTGAGGCGCGGCTCGAGCGGGCCGGGCTCGAAGACCGGCGTGCGGATGCCGTACGTGCGGGCGGCGCCCTTCACCAGGTCGAGGCGGACGTGCGTCGCGCCGTCCATCTCGATCGCGTTCCACGTCACCTCGCCGTCCCCCTCGGCGAAGTGGACGTCGCCGAGCGAGAAGAGCGCCGTCTCGACGAAGACCGGAAGGTAGACGCGTGCGCCCGTCGACAGGTTCTTGATGTCGACGTTGCCGCCGTTCTCGCGCGGCGGCACCGTGCGGGCGGCGTCCCGCGCGACGCGCTCGCGCGTCTCCCCTTCGAGCGTGCGGAGGACGGTGGTGGACGCGGCCGCGCCACGGGGCGCGGCCTTCTCCTCCGCGATCAGCGGATCCTCGCGGGCGTTCCACCGCTCCAGGAGATCGATCGACGGTGCCACGCCGATCACGCCCGGGTGCGGCATGGCGGGAATGCGGACGCCCGGCACGTGCCGCGACGTGGCGAAGCCGCCCTTGCAGTCCCACACCGACTTGAAGCCGCGCGGGAACCAGCTCCTGAGCGGTCCACCCATGCCGGGGAGGACGGCCGAGTAGCCGATGCCGCTCAGCGGCCGGATGTCGATCAGGTCGACGACCAGGAGGTCGCCCGGCTCCGCGCCGCGGACGGCGACGGGCCCGCCGATGGGATGGACGCGCGAGAGATCGAGCGTCTGGACGTCGCGGTCGTCGTCGTCGTCCTGGAGCTGATAGTCGTCGTACCCGGGGGTCTCGAGGATGATCTCGTCGCCGGGACCGAGGTCGGCATCGGGCCAGCGCGACACGCCGCTCTTGCGGAAGTCGCCTCCCGGCCCCACGGTCCCGCCGTACGGCGTTTCGATCGCCATCGCCGTGCCCTCCCTCCGGACGGCGTCAATCGCCGTAGCCCGTCGTCGTCAGCCGGCGCAGCCCGGTCGCCGTCACCTCGAACATGTCCTCGAGCTTGAGGATCACCCGGCGGCCGTTCGCCGTGACGCGCGTCTCGGGCTCGAGCGTGATCACCATGCCCGTCTCGAGCGTCACGTCCTCGTCCATGAGCCCCGGCCGGTGGATGATGGGCAGCTCGCACGTCCGCATTCCGACGCCGTGCCCCATCGAGTACGGGACGTGCGGATGGCCCGCCTTCCCGAGCGCGTCGTTGATGACGCGGGTCACCTGCGAGACCTTGATCCCCGGCTTCGCGGCCGCCTGCCCCTCGCCGTACGCCTGACGCAGGATCCGGTACCCCTCCTGCACGGCGCGGGGCGGCGTGCCGATGAAGCCGGTGCGGCACATGTCCGCACCGTAGCCGGCGAGCGCGTAGCAGCCGACGTCGAAGACGTAGGTGTCACCCTCGTAGAGGCGCGTCCCGTGCGGGAACCAGTCCTCCGCGGCCCTGTGCAGGCAGAGGTGGTGCGTCACGTACTCGGCGCCGAGCTCGAGCATCCGCCCGGCGGCGGTCGCGAGCAGCTCGTGGTCGGTCTTGCCCTCGGTGAGCGTGGCGAGCGTCGCGCACGAGCCGAGCGACGCCACCTCCGCGGCGGCGGCGAGGAGCTTCACCTCCTCCGGGTGCTTCACGATGCGGGCGCTCGCGAGCGCCTTCTCGATCGGGCGGAGCTCGACCTTCGGCAGCGCCTGGCGCAGTCCGTCGAGGAGCACGGGCGGCAGCCCCTCGACGCCGACCCGCCCGAGCCGCAACGTCTCGAGCTTCCCCTGGAGGACGCGCAGCCAGCATTTCGCCTGCGTCGCGCTCGACACCCACGACGGCGTGGCGATGAATTCGCGGATCCACGGGGATCCGGGAACCGGGTCCTTCACGTCCTCGTCCACGTAGGGAACGAAGACGAAGCTCTCGCCGTCCTGCGTGATGATCGCGGCGTACCAGTCGAACGCCTCGGCGATGAACCACGTGCGGAAGCCGGTCGCGTAGCGGATGTGGTCGAAGCCGGTGACGAGCACGCCGTCGACGCCGGCGCGGCGCACGACGCCGCGGACGGTCGACGCGCGGTGCCGGTGGAGGTCGTCCCAGGCGACGGTCGGCCATTCGTACATGGGCGGCTCCTTTCAAGTCGGATACCGCGACGCGGAGCAATAAGGGTGCCGTCGCCGTATTCGTCGCCCGGCGACGCGCGGCAGTAACGCCGGCGCAACAGCTGTAGCGGCCGGCGGCTTACGTGTGCTGCGCCCGCCTCCTCCCTTGACTTCTCGGAGGCCCGATGGTGAGGGGACGACGCCATGGACGTCGCGCAGCGCTTCGCTCGGCTCTTCAACGCGCGCGATCTCGACGCGCTCGTCGCGCTCTTCACCGAGACGGCGACGTACCTGGACGGCTTCTACGGCCGCTACGCCGGGCACGCCGGGCTCCGGGAGATGTTCGCCCGCATGTTCCGCGAGGGACGCGACTACGCGTGGACGATGGAGCGGGCGCTCGAGAGCGGCCGCCTCGCGATGGCCGAGTGGTCGTTCCGCTACGTCGTGACGGATGCGATCCCGCGGAGCGCCGGGCGTCCGGTCCACTTCCGCGGCATGAGCGTCTTCGAGCTCGCCCCGGACGGACGGATCGCCGCCTACCGCGAGTACTTCGACTCGGGCCCACCCCTCCTCCAGCTCGGCTTCGCCCCCGAGGCGCTCGCGACGGTGCTCCGGCGGAAGCTCGATCGCTGACGCGCGGGCTCAGCCGTCGAGCGCTGGACGCCGCCCCGCCCACGGCCTCGCCGCCTCCAACGCCGCGGCGGCGCGGAAGAGGTCGACCTCGGCGTTCGTGCGGCTCACCATCTGGAGGCCGACGGGCAGACCGGCGGCGGTGCATCCCGCGGGGATCGAGGCGGCGGGCTGGCCCGTCAGGTTGAAGGGGTAGGTGTAGTAGACCCACGAGACGAGGTTCCGGTCGGGCAGCTCGGGCGGGAGGTCCCGGAAGACGTCGAACGCCACGACGGGGAGCGTCGGCGACAGGAGGAGGTCGAAGCGCTCGAAGAAGAGCCGCATCTTCTCGCGGAGCGCGTAGCGCTCGAAGACGGTCGCGTAGTACGCCTCGGCCGACCGCCCGAGCGCGCTCGACAGGATCTCGACGACGGGGGGATCGAGGAGCTCGCGCGTGGCGGGCGCGAGGAGGTGCTTCAAGCGCGTGCCGATGCCCGTGTAGAACTCCGTCGTCCACACCTCGACGGGGTCCGCGTCGAACACCGCGTCGACCTCCTCGACCTCGCATCCGAGCGCCTCGAAGGCGCGCGCCGCGGCCGCCGCGATCGCCGCAACCTCGGGCGTCGGCCGCGCGTAGCCGAGCGTCGGGCTCCACGCGACGCGCATCCCCCGCACCCCCCGGTCGCACGCCGCCAGGTAGTCCGGCACCGGCGCCGCGACGCTGAACGCGTCCCGCGCGTCGAAGCCCGACACGACGCCCAGGAGCAGCGCGGCGTCGCGGACGGTCCGGGCCATGACGCCCGCGTGCCCGAGCGTCGGCGCCGCGCTCACCGGGAACATCGGCACCCGCGCGAACTGCGGCTTCACCGCGAAGAGCCCCGTGAGCGCGCCCGGGATGCGGAGCGAGCCGCCGCCGTCCGTGCCGATCGCGAAGGGCGTCACGCCGGCCGCGACGCTCGCCGCCGCGCCCGCGCTCGAGCCGCCCGCCGTCTTCGAGACGTCCCACGGGTTCCGCGTCGCGCCGGTGAGCGGGCAGTCCCCGACCGCCTTGCAGCCGAACTCGCTCGTCGTCGTCTTGCCGAGGAGCGCGGCGCCGGCGGCCCGGAGACGCTCGACGAGCGGCGCGTCGGCGGTGGCGACGTTGTCGGCGAACGCGCGCGACCCGAACGTGAAGCGCACGCCGGCGACCGGGATCACGTCCTTCACCGAGATCGGGAGGCCCGCGAGCGGGCCCGTCGCCTCGCCGCGGACGATCGCCTGCTCCGCCCGCCGGGCGGCGTCGAGCGCCGCGTCGGGCGTCGGGGTGACGAACGCGTTCAGGGCGGGCTCCACCGCGGCGAGCCGGTCGAGCGCCGCCCGGACGACGTCGACGGGCGATACCTCCTTCCGGAGGATCGCGTGACGGAGGTCGAGCGCGCTCTGCCAGGCGAAGTCTGCATCGGTCATGACGGCGGCCCTCCTGGATCCGGGCTTGCGTGATGGCGCCGATCGTTCTCTTCTGCAAGAGGCCGTGACCGGCGGCGGCACCCCCGGCATCCAAGCGGAGACTCCCGGAAGACGGAGAAAGGAGACGCGCATGACACGATGGGTCGGCCTCGCTCTGGCGGTTCCACTCCTCCTCGCGCCCGGCGCTCGCGCGGGGGCGGTCGAGGAGACGATCGAGAGCCATCGCGACCTCGAGACACGCCTCGTCATGCTCGGGAGGGAAGACAGGCCGACGCCCGTGACCCTCGAGAAGGGCCAGGCGCTCGAGTTCGAGAACCAGTCGCTCCGCCAGCTGATCGTGACGTTCCAGGGCGACGTGAAGGACAAGGTCCACTGCGGCATCATCCGCCCGAGCGAGAAGGCGAAGTCGAAGGCGCCGTGGCAGCTCTTCGCGTGGGACAGCGGCGCGCTCACGGCCGTCATCCCGCCCGGCCGGTTCGCGACCCTGTGCTCGTTCGACGCCGGCACGTACACGTACGTCGTGAAGGAGGCGGGCGCGAGCACGCCGCGAGCGCGCACCGGGACGATCGAAGTCACGTCGTGACCCTCTTCCTGCTCCTCCTCGCGCTCCCGGTCGCGCTCGCGAGCGCGACCGGGGCCGAGGAGCCGCCGTCCGCCGTCCTCGACCTCCCGCTCCGGGACGCGAAGGGGGCGGCGACGACGCTCCGCGCGGTGGTCGGCGACGGCCCCGCGCTGGTGAGCTTCTGGGCCACGTACTGCCTCCCGTGCCGCGCCGACGTCCCCGTGCTCCACCGCGCGGCCGCGCGCTGGCGGCGCACGGGGCTGCGCGTCGTCGCCGTCGCCGTCGACGTCGAGGACCCCGACCGCGTCGCCCGCATCGCCGCGTCGTGGGGCATCGACTACCCGTCCTACGTCGTTCCCCCCGCCCAGCTCTCGCGCGCGGCCGACCTCGCGCCGCGCGGCCTCCCGGCGACGTTCGTCGTCTCGCGCGACGGCGTCACGCGGCACGACGGCGCCGTCGGGGACGGCACGCTCGAAACGCTCCTCGCGCCGCGCCTCCCCGCGCCGAGCGCGCCCCCGCCGCGCTGACGGCGGCGCTTGCCATGTCGGGCGGCGCGCGCTACGGCGTCCGCGCAACGACGTCCGCTCCGGACGTCCCGGGGACAGTCGATGGGATGGGTGTATGTTCTGATCGCCGGCGTGACGGAGATCGTGTGGGCCGCGGCGCTGAAGCACTCGGACGGATTCTCGCGTCTCGTCCCGAGCGCCGTCACGGTGGCGGGCATCGTGGTCTCGATGGCGTGCCTCGCCTTCGGCATGCGGACGATCCCGATCGGCACGGCGTACGCCGTCTGGACGGGCATCGGCGCCGTCGGCACCGCGCTCTACGGGATGCTCTACTTCGACGAGCCGCGGGCGCCTGCCCGCCTCGTCTGCGTCGCCTTCATCGTGGCCGGCGTCGTCGGGCTGCGCTGGACGTCGCGCGGCTGATCCGCAATCGGACGGCGGCGGCCGCACGTCATCGGCGGTAGCCGACCAGCTCGAGCAGGTTCCCGTCGGGGTCGAGGAAGTAGAGGCAGTCGTGGTCGCCCCAGTCGATGGGGGCGTGGAACGGGATCCCGCGCGCGGCGAAGAGCCGCTCCGCCCGGGCGAGCTCGTCGTGGTCGACCTCGAAGCAGTGATGGCTCGTGCCGAGCGGCTGGCGCACCTGCTCCGGCGAGCCCGGCACGCGATCGGGCTTCCGGAAGAGGACGCAGACGCCGTCGCCGTAGCGGAGCGACACCTGGTCGGGCAGGCGCCTCTCGACCGTCATCCCGAGGACCGTCGTGTAGAACTCCTCGGCGCGGCCGAGGTCCGCGACGTCGACGCCGAAGTGGTCGAGCCGCCGCACCCGCATGGCAGCCGCTCGCGCCCTACGAGAGGACGACCGCCTTCATGGTCGAGAGGTCCACGGGGAACGACACGTGCTCGTGGGCGACGAGCCAGCGCCCGTCGATCTTCCGGACGCAGCTCGTCAACCGGAAGTTCATCTGCTCCCGGGTGCCGTCTCCCTGCGTGCCGTCCATGTGGCAGACCCAGTGGACGAAGCCGACGTCCGCCCCCGCGGTGACCCGTACGCCCTCCGCCGTGTACGTCGTCGGGCCGCCGTAGGCCGCGAGGAGACCTTCGAACGCCTTCCGGTACGCGGGGGCGCCGACGAACTCGCGCGGCGGCATCGTGTCGAAGACGTGCAGGCTCTCGCCGGGGACGTAGATCGACATGATCGCGTCGAGATCCCGCGCGTTCATCGCGCGCACGAGCTTCTCCGCGAGCGCCGCGATCTCCGCTTCGTCGCGCGTCATGCCCGGCCTCCCTTGTCCCGCGCCGTGTACGGGCCGAGGAAGAGCCCCTCGGGGTCGTACCTGCGCCGGAGCTCCTGGAGCCGGCGCCAGCTCGGCTCGGCGAACGAGCGCTCGTGGCGACGCGGGTCGCGCACGATGTCCGACTCGCCGACGTAGTGCCCGACCGCCAGCCGGTCGAGGTCGGCCATCATCTTCCCGTGCCACGTCGCCATCGCGGCGTCCTCCTCCGGGCGCTTCCAGATGCCGTAGCAGAGCGTCAGCGTCTGCGCCGTCATGGAGAAGGCCGCGTCCGGGTGTCGCGAGGCGACGCCGTTCGGCCCGGTCGAGAACCACACCGTTCCGAGGCACTGCTGCGAGGGCGAGCGGAGGAAGTGATCGCGGACGGTCGCGAGCACCTGCGCGCTCGGCGCGTTCGACCAGACGGTGTCCGCGAGGTAGCGGTGGCGCTCGGGCCAGAGGTTCGCGCTGCGGTCGAGGAGCGAGCTGATCGGCGTCGGGACGTCGAGCTCGGTCTTCAGGCACTCGCGGGCGAGCGGCGAGCGGTCGAGCACGCCGAGGACGTCGCTCGCCTCGCGCGCGGTGTCGACGAACGCCGTCGCGCTCAGGAGGGCCGTGTAGCCGTTGCTCGACCGGCACCGGTCGGCGATGTCCGGCGGCGCCGTCGTGAAGAAGACGAGCACCTCGGCCTCCTCCGGCAGCTCGTGCACGGCCGACGCGAACCACCGACCGAGCGCTTCGACGCGGTCCATCGGGTAGTAGTAGAGGCTCGAGGTGATCGCGCGCGGCCCGGGAAAGAGGCGGAGGAAGTACCTCGTCACGACGCCGAAGAAGCCGGGACCGGCGCCGCGGACGGCCCAGAGGAGCTCCGCGTTCTCGCGCTCGGACACCCGGAGGATCTGGCCGTCCGCCGTAATCACGTTCGCGGCCTCGACGCTGAAGCACGCGGGCCGCCACTTGTTCGAGTTCCAGCCGAGCCCCCCGTTCAGGAGGAAGCCGCCGAGGGGCACCGTCGGGCAGTGGCCGACGGGGAAGGACACGCCCTGCTCTTCGAGGCGCCGCACGAAGGCCTGGCTGCGCACGACGGGTTGCATCACGGCCGTGCGCGCGTTCGCGTCGATCGCCGCGTCGGTGAGATCGCCGAGGTCGACGAGGAGGCTCTCGTTCCGCAGCGAGAAGCCGGCCCAGTTGTGCCCCCCGCCGCGCACCGCCACGTTGAGCTTCCGATCCCGGGCGAACCGGATGGCCTCCACGACGTCCTGCTCGCTCGCCACGTGGACGATCGCGGCCGGGTAGCGCGCCGGCTTGAGCTCGTGCCACACGAGGTCGCGCCGGATCGTGTCGTACGTCGCGTCGCTCGCCTTCGTGATCCGACCGGCGATCCGCTCCTGCAAGGGCGCCGTGTTCGTCTTCCGTCTCTCCGTCGTGCGACCCGAGGCCGTGCCCTCAGGCGTGCGCGGCGCGGCGCCCGCCGCCGTCAGCGCCGCCGTGGATGAAGCGCCACACGCGGGAGGGCGAGAGCGGCGTCTCGAGGATGTGCCCTTTCACCCCGAGCGGGCGCAGCGCGTTCTCGACCGCGCTCGTGACCGCGCCGAGCGGCCCGCCGACGCCCGACTCGCCGGCGCCCTTCGCGCCGAGCGGGTTGAACGGTGACGGCGTCACGACGTGGCCGACCTCGAAGGACGGCACGTCGACGGCGGTCGGGCACGTGTAGTCCATGAAGGTGCCCGTGAGGAGCTGGCCCGCGTCGTCGTAGACCAGGTGCTCGTAGAGCACGCCGCCGAGCCCCTGGACGATGCCGCCGTGCAGGTTCGCGTCGACGAGGAGCGGGTTGATCATCGTGCCCGTGTCGTGCACCGCGATCAGGCGAAGGACGGTGACCTTGCCGGTGTCCACGTCCACCTCGACCAGCGCCACGTAGGCGCCGTTCGGCCAGGTGGGGTAGAGGTTCGGCTGCGTCTTCACCTTCGGCTGGTGGTCGATGTTCTGGTGGCGGAAGTAGCGCGTCGCCTCGAGCCCCGGCTCGACGTGACACGCCTCGCGCCCGAAGCAGTCGGTGTAGATCGTGGTCGCTACCTTCGCGATCGAGAGGGCCCGCTTGGGCGCGCCCTTCACGCGCGCCTCGTTCTCCGCCAGCTCGATGTCCGCGGGCGACACCTCGAGCATCTTCGCCGCGACGCTCACGAGCTTCTCGCGGATGTCGCCGGCGGCGATCTTCGCCGCGGACCCGCCCATGATGATGCTGCGCGAGCTGTAGTTCCCGAGCCCCCAGGGGGACACCTCCGTGTCGCCCTGGACGACGCGGACCTTGTCGATCGTCACGCCGACCTGGTCGGCCACGATCTGCGCGATGCCGGTCTCGTTCCCGCAGCCGGGCGACGTGACGCCCGTGAGCACCGTCACCTCGCCCCCGGTGTTCATGCGGACCGTGCAGCCGTCGTACGCCGAGAGGAGCGTCGAGCGCGGCATGCACCCGCCCTCGGGCGTGAGCTCGTAGCCGAGGCCGACGCCGAGGCAGCGGCCCTGCGCGCGCGCCGCCGCCGCCTCCCGCTGCATCGCGTCCCACCCCGCGAGGTCGAGCGCCTTCCGCAGCACCTCCGGGTAGTTGCCGCTGTCCATCATCGCGCCCGACGGCTGGCGGTGCGGAAACTTGTCGGGCGGGATGAAGTTCTTGAAGCGGATCTCCGCCTGCGACTTGCCGAGCCGCTCGGCGACCATGTCCATGATCCGCTCCATGAGGAAGGTGGCGGCCTCCTTCCCGTACCCGCGGTACGCGTTCCAGGGGCACTTGTTCGTCACGACGGACGCCAGCTGCACGCGGCAGTCGGGGATCTCGTACACGGTGGGGAGGCAGAACGCAGTCACGTTCGACATGCCCCAGCCGCAGAGCGAGCTCGGGGCCCCGACGTCGGCGAGGATCTTCACGTCGAGGGCGACGACGCGGCCGTCGTTCATGTAGCCCGCCTCGAACGTGATCCGCTCCTCGCGCGCGTGGCCGCCGGCCGCGAGGTCCTCGATGCGCTCGCCCACCCAGCGGACCGGGCGCTCGAGCTTCCGCGCCAGGTAGCAGACGAGCGGCTCCTCCTGGAAGGTCGGGAGCTTCAGCCCGAACGCGCCGCCGACGTTCGGCTGGATGACGCGGAGGTCCGTCTCCCGCATGCGGAGCGTCTTCGCGAGGAAGCAGCGCATCGGGTGCGGGCTCTGCGTCGAGGCCCACATCGTGGTCATCCCCGTGTAGGGGTCGTGCGTCGCGAGGTACGCGCGCGGCTCGATCGCCGCGCCCGTGTAGCGGTGCGTCTGGAGGACGCCGCTCACCCGGCCGTCGGCCTTGGCCATCTGCCCGGCCGGATCGCCCATCACGTGGTCGCGCGAGATGAGGACGTTGTCGCCCCAGCTCTCCTCGACGAGCGCGCTCCCCGGCTCGAGCGCCGCGTCGACGTCCGTGACGGCCGGCAGCTCCTCGTAGTCGACGCGGATCAGCTCGCACGCCCGATGGGCGGTGTAGCGGTCCTCGGCGACGACGGCCGCGACCGGCTCGCCGACGTAGCGCACCTTCGTGATCGCGAGCGCCCAGGTCTCGAGCTGCTTCGCGAACATCGCGGTCGTGTCGTACGCGGGTGGGATGGAGTCCGTGTTCGCCTGGATCTCCGGCCCGGTGACCACGCAGAGGACGCCCGGGACGGCCTCCGCCGCCGACGTGTCGATGCCCTTGATGCGCGCGTGCGCGTGTGGGCTCCGAAGGATGGCCGCGTGCGCCTGGTTTGGGAGCTGGATGTCCGCGACGAACGACCCCTTGCCCGCGGCGAGGAGACGGTTCGTCAGCCCGAGGACCGCCTGTCCGACGTATGCCATGAGATGCCGATGCCCTTTCTGCTCGTTGCGCCTGCTCGTTGCGCCTTCTTCAGCGACGCCGGCGCCGGCGGACGTCCTCCAGCGTGGGGCCGGGCTCGCGGTAGATCTGCATCGTCCGGCAGCGGATGCCGCCGCCGGACTTGAGGATCTCCGTGCCCGGGACCTCGATCACCTGAACCCCCGCCGCCTTCACCTTCGCGATCGTCCGCTCGCACTCGGCGTGCATGATGACCCTGCCGGGCTCTAGCACCGTCGAGTTGCAGGGAGCAAGGAGGTTCCTGTGCTCCTCGTGATCGACTTCGATGATTTCGAAATTGTTGTCCTCGAGCCACTTCCGCGACGCGAAGTCGAACGACGCGGGCGCGATCAGCACCTTCCCCACGTCCAGCGGCGCGATGTTCATGTCGGGATGCGCGCAGGCGCCGGTGTTCGCGTCGAAGTACGACGTCACCGGCGGGCGCAGGACGAGGTTGTGGAACTCGGGCGTGCCGCTCGTGCGCGCGAGCGCCGACGCGAGCTGCGCGACGCCGCTCTCCGTGAACGCGCAGGAGACGGCCGTCACGAGGACGTCCTGGGCGATGAAGACGCAGGCGCCCGGCTCGCACGCCCCTTCGGTGATCGCCGTGAGGACGGGGATGCCGAGCTCGTTCCACGCCCACTTTGCGAGGTACTCGGTGAGCCCGATCGTGGTCGGGATGAACCCCATCTTCGAGATGATCGACCCGCCGCGCCAGATCATGCCCCACGCGAGGTAGATCTGGCCCATCATGGGCCCGTAGGGGCTCATCGGCGGGTCCGGGAACTCGACCCAGTGGACCTTGACGCCGTGCTCCTCGAGCGTCTTCGCGTAGTGCCGCGTCTCGGCCTGGAGCTTCTCCAGCTCGAAGTCGGGGAGGTCCGGCACGCCCCAGAGCCGGGCCCAGAAGTCGGGGTCCTGCTCGAACTGCGGGTTGTCGTGGTAGCGCGTGTATTCGTTCGGGAAGTGGAGCGCGACCTCCCGGAGCTTCCCGATGCCGTTGCAGCCGAACGGCCGTCCCGCGACCTTCTCGGCGGTGAACGCCACGTAGTCAGAGGTCTGCATCTCGCGGATCACGTCCCACGGCCGCTTGCCCTTCGCGTAGAGCGGAAGATCCGCGAGCGTCGCCTGTGTCCATCGAGCGTCCATGGCTCCTCCTTGTCGTGCCATCAGGCCCTCGGCTGCGCGCGCGGAGCGTCCTGCTCGGCGGCCTCGGCGACGCGCGGCACTCGGGGCCCGTCGAAGTGCCGTCCGACGAGCATGAGCCGCACGGGCAGCCAGCGTGAAGCCGCTCGCCGCCGCGAGACGGCGGAGATCGTCGGCCGACGGGGAACCGGCGCCCATCCCGCGTCTCAGCCCGCGAGCCGCGGCAGCACGCTCCGTCCGAAGAGGCGCATGTCGTCGAGCGCGCGAGCCCGCCCGCCGGCGGGCAGCAGGAGCTCGATGATGAAGTAGTCGATCCCGGCCTCGCGCTCCCAGCGGCGGAGCTCCTCGGCGCACGCCGCCGGGTCGCCGGCGATGATTCGATCGCGCGTCGCGCGCTCCCAGCCGATCTCCTCGGCCGACCGGATCGTCTTCACCCACGCGTCGTGGCGCGGGTTCAGGTAGTCGACCTGCCAGTAGAGGCGGACGCGCGCGACGACGGCCTCCTCGTAGGCGCGCCGGGCGTCGGCCGCCGTCGCGCCGAGACAGACGTCCCGCATCGCGGCGACGTAGGGCCGCGTGCCGGCGGCGGCGCACGCCGCGCGGTACACGGCGACGAGGTCCTTCACCTCCTCGAACGGCCCCGCGCCGTCGAGCAGGATCGGGAGGCCGAGCCGCGCGGCGCGGCGGAGACCGGGCTCCGTCTTGGCGCCCATCCACACGGGGATCTCCCGCCGCGTCGGGTGCAGGATCGGCGCCGCGTCGATCCGGTAGCGCTTCCCGGCGAAGTGGAACGCGTCCTCCCGCCAGCAGCCGCGGAGGACCGCGATCCCCTCCTCGAGCCGCGAGACCCGGCTCGCCCACGGCACGCCGTACTCGCGGAAGCCGTTCGCCTCCATGCCGATCCCGATCCCGAGCACGAGCCGCCCGTTCGACAGGACGTCGATCGCCGCCGCCTCCTTCGCGACCTCGACCGCGTGGTGGAGCGGCAGGGCGAGCACGGCCGTGCCGACGCGGATCCGCGTCGTACACGCGGCGATCGCCGTGGCGAGCGTGAGCGGCGCCGAGGTGAGGCCCCACGCGCCCTGGAGCGCGGGCGGCACGCCCTCCTCGGGGAAGTGGTTCTCACCGAAGAAGAGCCCGTCGAAGCCCGCCGCCTCCGCCGCGAGCGCCGTCTCCCGGATCTCGGCGAGGGTGCCGCCGAGGCTCTCGATCAGGAACGTGCCGCATGCGGCCATCAGACGAATCGCACCTCGAGCGGCGTGCAGCTGTTCGCCTCCTTGCCGTCGACCCGCACGTCGAACGCGCACGTCGCGATCGCGACGAGCGAGTCCATGAGCGCCCGGAGCGCGACGTACTCGCCCTTCTTCGCCGGGGGCAGCTGGTAGTCGATCGACCCGTCCGGACGCGGCCGCGTGCTCTGGAAGAGGTTCACCGGGTCGGGGATGTCGAGGTAGTCGAGGCCGAGCGGCTCCACCGCCCGCGTGAGGTTGTCGCGGCAGTTCCGGTGCGTCGGCGCGCAGCCGAGCGCGACGTAGAGCTGGCTGCTGCACGGCGCGTAGAAGAAGTCGTGCACGCCCTTCCCCTGGTCCTCCACGATCTCGAACATCGGGTTCTGGGCGTTCGACCAGAACCGGCTCCCCACCTCGAGGAACATCGACGCCGGCCCGGCGACCGTGTTGAAGTTGACCGTCTCGCCGGTCGAGAGCCGCTCGCGCGGGTGATGCCGGTTCCAGCACACGAAGTCGCCGATCTGGTGGCCTTCCACCTGGACGACGCGGAACGTCTCGCCGCGCTGCACCGTGAACGCCCGGCCGTCGCAGGCGGGGATGAAGATCGCGCTCCGCTCCGCCATCACGGCCTCCCGCCGCCCTGCGGCTCCACGCCGACGCGCTTCATCACGTAGCGCCCGAGCTGCCACACGACCTTCTCGAGCCAACAGAGCCGGCCCTCGCGGGCGAAGCGCGACGTCATGCCGCGCTGGGTCGACGCGCACGCCCACATGTCCTGCTCGTTGAACTGGACGATCCCCTCCATCGCGGCGGCCAGGTTCTCGTCGAAGTCGGGCTTCGCCGTCGCCTCGGGCGGGACGCAGAGGTTGATCCGCAGGTGGATCCGGTCGGCGGCCTCGGGAAAGACCTGATAGTAGATCATGCAGTCCGACATCACGAAGAGGAGGTGCGTCGGGTAGACGAGCATGAGGATGATCTTCCGGCGCTCCTCGGGGGTGAGCGTCGGGATCACGCCGAAGGGGGGCGTCTCGCTGAACCCCTGATCGCCCGAGATGCTCACGTCGCACTGCTCGTCGGCCGCGAGGTGCACGACGGCGTATTGCCCGTCGAGGTCCTCGGTGACGTCGTTCCGCGCCGGCAGGACCGGGTTCACGGTGTCCTTGTGCAGCCCCTGGACGTGGTAGTTCTCGAGGAAGTTCTCGTCCATGAGCTTCCAGTTCCACGTGCAGTCGTAGTCGAGCGGGGGGCAGCTCCGCATCTCGGCGAGCCGGTAGTTCACGAGCAGCTTCGAGAGCCCCGTGAGCCGCGGCGCGAGCGGTTCGGCGTCGGGGTCGAAGCTCGCGAACACGAAGCCCTCCCACGTCTCGACGCGGAGCCGCGCGAGCCCGCACTGCCGGCGGTCGAACCCCTTCGAGCGCTGCATCTCGGGCGCCCCCACGAGGTCGCCGCGGAGCGAGTACGTCCAGCCGTGGTACGGGCACTCGAAGGCGCGCGCGTTCCCTTGCCCTTCGACGACGAGCATGCTCCGGTGCCGGCAGACGCGCGACAGCACCTGGAGCGCGCGGCGCTCGTCGCGCACGAGCACGAGCGGCTCGCCGAGGAGGTCGAAGGAGACGTAGTCGCCCGCCCCCGGGACCTGGTCCGCGCGGCCGACGCAGAGCCACTCCTTGGAGAAGATGCGCTCGACCTCGAGGCGGAAGAACGCCTCCGAGGTGTAGCAGGAGAGTGGGAGCGTGGTCGCTTCGAGGTTCGGGCGCCGGGCACCCTCGAAGTCTCTGGCGGCGAGTCCGGGGGCGGACGAGGCCATGCGGGCGCGAAGGAGCAACCCTCGTGCCGCGGCGACGCGGCGCGAGGGGGCGCCCGGCGAGTAGCCCCCGCGCAACAGCTGTAGCCGACCCACGCGACATCTATTGCGCTCGGCGCCGCATCCGATCTACACGCGGGCCGTCGGCGCGTTCGAGTCCATCGTGTACAAAAGCACGCTCGTTTCGGAGCGGTCGTACGACGCCACGGTCGTCCGCCGCCTGCGGGACCGGTTCCTCGCGGGTCGCGGGGACGGCCTCGACGCGCTTCGGCCGATCGTGCGCGACTCCTGGCTCCGCTGCCGGAGCGCCGGCGTCGACCCGGCCCTCTGCGCCGCGCCGATCATCCTCTCCCGGAGCGAGGCCGAGTCCCTGCGCGCGCAGAGCCCGCTGCGCGACGCGGCCGCGCCCGTCCTCCGCATGCTCGAGAAGGCGCTCGACGGTCACTGCTTCCTCGTCCTGCTCGCCGACCCGCAGTGCCGTCCCGTGGAGGTGCTCGGCCATCCGCGCGCGCTCGACGCCGCGGAGCGGATCAACGTCGTCCTCGGGTCGCAGTGGTCCGAGGACAAGGTCGGGACGGACGCGCTCGCGGTGAGCGCGGTCCTCGGCGTTCCCGTGCAGATCCACTGGGCGGAGAACTACGCCGAGATCCTGGGCGACCGGTGGACGGGGAACGCCGCGCCGCTCGCTCGGGGCGGCACGCTCTGTCTCTACGGCTACGACGAGATCGCGCACCCGCACGCACTCGACCTCGTCACCGACTGCGCGTCCATGATCGACGCCCGGCTCGGCGAGCAGGAGCTCCGGCGGACGACCGCCCTCCTGGACCATTACCGTACCCACCAGAGCCGCCACCCGAGCGACCTCCTCGTGTGCGTCCGTCCGGACGGCGCCGTCGTCGCCGGGACGGCACGCGCGCTCGAGCTCCTCGCGCTCGGGCGCGGCGCCGCGGACGGCCCCGCGCGCCTGCCCGGCTTCCCGACGCGCGACGCGCGCGAGCCCGAGTCGTGCGAGATCGCGGGACATGCCGGCGCTCCGGTGCGGGCGACGGTCACGCCGGTCCGCGCGGGCGACGCGCTCGCCGGCTACCTGGTCGCGCCGGCACCGCGCGCGGTCCCGACCGCCGGCCGGCGGCCGCGCTCGGCCTGGGCCGCGGCGCACACCTTCGCGGACATCGTCGGCGAGAGCGACGCGCTCCGCCGCTGCCTCGCGGACGCGCGGCGGATCGCCGCGCGCGAGCTCCCCGTGCTCCTGATCGGGGAGTCGGGCAGCGGCAAGGAGCTGTTCGCGCACGCCATCCATGCGGCGAGCGCGCGCCACGAGGGGCCGTTCGTCCCGCTCAACTGCGGCGGGCTGAGCGAGGAGCTCGTCGGCGCGGAGCTGTTCGGGTACGCGGAGGGGGCGTTCACCGGGGCCGTGCGGGGCGGCCGCGCGGGGAAGATCGAGCTCGCGCACGGCGGGACGCTCTTTCTCGACGAGGTGGAGGAGATGCCGCCGCGCATGCAGGTGCACCTCCTGCGAGTCCTCGAGGAGGGCCGGGTGGTCCGGATCGGGGACGACCGCCCGCGCGCCGTCGACGTCCGGATCGTCGCGGCGACGAAGGTGAACCTCGCGGCGAACGAGGCGGACCGGCGCTTCCGCGAGGACCTGTACCACCGGCTCCACGTGCTCTCGCTCACGATCCCGCCCCTGCGCGTCCGGCTCGACGACCTCCCGCTCCTCGCGCGGCACCTCCTCGCGCGCGAGAGCGTCGCCGTCCGGATCACGCCCGAGGCGTCCGCGCTCCTCGTGCAGTACGCGTGGCCCGGGAACGTCCGCGAGCTGCGGAACGTCCTCCTCCAGGCGGCCGAGCGCGCCGCCGGCGGCGACATCGGCGTCGACGCCGTCCGGCCGCTCCTTCCGCTCGAGCCGGACGCCGCCCCGCCCCCGGTGCTGTCGATCCTCGATGAGGCGGAGAAGGGCGCCATCGTCCGCGCGCTGCGGGACGCGAGCGGCAACGTGACCCGTGCCGCGGCCGGGCTCGGTCTGCACCGCGTGACGCTCCACCGGAAGATGGAGCGCTACGGCATCACGGTCGCGCGCAGCGTCCGCTGACGCCGGCCCACGCGCTCAGCCGACGCCTCGCCGCCCGCCCGCGCTCGCATCGAGCGGGACGGGGAACCCCCCGCCGAATCAGGAGGAGCTGCTCGAGGAGGCGTGCGAGGACGTCGCGGGGCTCGGCCGTCCAGTCGTCGGAATCGACCTCGAGACGATGCCGCTCGTCAGCGCGCGCCGCGCGCCCGCGCGTGCGCCGCGAGGATCGCGCGCCGCGCCCAGACGCCGAGGAGATGGCGGCGGTACTCCGCGGACGCGAACGCGTCGCCGAGCGGGTCCGCCTCCGGGATCGTCCCGCACGCGCGTGCGACGTCCGCCTCGGCGAGCGCCGTGCCGACGAGCGCCTTCTCGACGCCCGCGGCGCGGAAGGCGGTCGCGTTGACCCCGGTCACGCCGACGGCGGCGGCCGCGCAGCGGCCGTGCTCGTCGAGCGTCACGCACGCGGCGACGCCGACGACCGCGAAGCCCGAGGCCGGGTGGCGCATCTTCACGTAGCTCGTCCCGCTGCGCGCGCCGGGCAGCGCGAAGCGCACCTCGGTGAGGATCTCGTCCGGGGCCGCGGCGCTCTGGAGGATGCCCGTGAAGAAGTCCTTCGCCGCCACGCGCCGCTCGCCACGCGGACCGCGGAGCGTCGCCTCGCCGTCGAAGGCGAGGAAGACGGCGGGCCAGTCGGCCGCGGGGTCGGCGTGGACGAGGCTTCCGCCGATCGTCCCGCGGTTCCGGACCTGCACGTCGCCGATGGCACCCGCCGCCTCGCCGATCGCGTGCACGTCGCGCAGCTCCTCGCTCGCCGCGAGGCGGTCGTGCGTGACGCCGCCGCCGACGCGCACGGCGCCGTTCTCGCGCCGCATCCCGTCGAGGCCGGGCACGCGCGCGACGTCGACCAGCACGGGCGGCGCGACCAGCCGGAGCTTCATCGCGGGAATGAGGCTCATGCCGCCCCCGAGCACCTTCGCGTCCGGTGTCGCGGCGAGGAGGCGCACCGCCTCGTCGAGCGAGCGCGGCGCGTGGTACGTGAACTCGGCCGGGATCATGACCGTCCTCCCTGCGCACCCTGGATGGCGGCCCAGAGCCGCTCGGGCTTGAGCGGCATGTCGAGGTGGGTGACGCCGAGGGGCCGGAGGGCGTCGATCGCCGCGCTCACGAGGCACGGCGGCGAGGCGATCGTGCCGAGCTCCCCGACGCCCTTCGCGCCGAGGGGGTTGACCGTCGTCGTCGTGCAGGTCCGGTCGAGCTCGATGCGCGGGAATGCGGGCGCGCGCGGCACGGCGTAGTCGGCGAGCGTGCCGGTCACGAGCTGGCCCGCCTCGTCGTAGCGGATCTCCTCGAGCAGCGCCTGCCCGGCGCCCTGGACGATGCCCCCGAGGCGCTGCCCGTCGACCAGGAGCGGGTTGATCACGTTGCCCACGTCGTCGACGGCGAGGTAGCGCAGAATCCTGAGCTCGCCCGTCTCCCGGTCGATCTCCACCTGCGCGAGGTGTGCGCCGAACGGGAACGTGGTCGCCGACGGCTCGAAGCGCGCGACCGCCTCGAGTCCCGGCTCCTCGCCCGGCACCGGCCGGTTCCAGAGGTGCGCGGCGAGCGCGACCTTCCGGAAGCCGATCTTCGGGCCGCCGCCGACGGCGGCGAACGTCCCGTCCGCGAACTCGACGTCGCGCTCGTGGACCTCGAGGAGGTGCGCCGCGATCCGCCTCCCCTTCGCGATCACCTTGTCGAGCGCCATCCGGACGGCCGTCCCGCCGACGATGAGCCCGCGGCTTCCGAACGTCCCGACGCCGTGCGTGACGACGTCCGTGTCGCCGTGGAGGACGATGACGTCGTCGAGGTCGATCCCGAGCGCGTCCGCCACCATCTGCGCGAACGCCGTCTCCTGGCCCTGCCCGTGCGGCGACGTTCCCGTCATCACGACGGCGTTGCCCGTCGGCTCGATCCGGATCTCCGCGCTCTCCCAGTAGCCGCGCCGCTCGACGGGATCGGCGTGCGTGCTCGGCCCGAAGCCGCAGATCTCCGTGATCATCGCGACCCCGATGCCGACGAGCCGCCCCGCCTTGCGCGCGGCCTCCTGCTCGCGGCGCGCCTTCGCGTAGTCGAAGAGCTCGAGCGCGCGGTCGAGCGTCGCCGCGTAGTTCGCGCTGTCGTACACCGCGCCGGTCGCCGTCGTGTAGGGGAAGGCCTCGGGGGGGATGAAGTTCCGCCGCCGCACCTCCGTCGGATCGAGGCCGAGCGCCGCGCCGACCGCGTCCATGACGCGCTCGATGATGTACGCGGCCTCCGGGCGTCCCGCGCCCCGGTAGGCGTCCGTCGCCATCGTGTTCGTGTAGACGTTCAGGACCTCGAACGAGATCGCCTGCACGCGGTAGCAGCCCGGGACCATGAGCGGCGTGAAGCTCGGGACGGCGGGCCCCACCATCGACGGGTAGGCACCGATCTCCGCGATCGACTTGAGCTTGACCGCCGTCACCTCGCCCGACTCCCGGTAGGCCGCCTCCACGTACTCCACGTGCCCGCGGCCGTGCGCGGTGTTGAGCAGGTTCTCCGTGCGCGTCTCCGCCCACTTGATCGGCCGGCGGAGCCGCCGCGAGATCCACGGCAGGAGGCACTCCTCGGGATACGTCGGGATCTTGGCGCCGAACGCGCCGCCCACCTCGGGTGCGATCACGCGGATGCGGAGCTCCGGGATGCCGAGGCAGATCGCGAGCTGCTGCTTCGCGCCGTGCGGCATCTGGTTCGAGGTCCACACCGTGAGCCGCTGCTGGCCCTCGTCCCACGACGCGAGGACGGCGCGCGGCTCCATCGGGATCGCCGCGACGCGCTGGTTCACGAGCCGGAGCTTCACGACGCCGTCCGCCGCCGCGAAGAGCTGGTCGACCTTCGGGTTCTGCACGGCCATCGTGCTGCACAGGTTGTCGGGCAGCTCGGGATAGACGCGCGGGGCGTCGGGCGCGAGGGCCGCCTCGGGGTCGACGACGACCGGGCCGGGCTCGATGTCGACCTCGACGTCGAGCGCCGCGTCGCGCGCGAGGTAGCGGTCCTCCGCGACCACGACGACGATCGGCTGGCCGACGTAGCGGACGACGCCGTCGGCGAGGATCGGGTGCTTGATGCGCCGGCCCTCGGGGAGCCCGATGATGCACGGCGTGGGGCCGACCTCGCCGCGGACGTCGTCGAAGGTGTAGACGGCGACGACCCCGGGGCGCGCCTTCGCGCGCGTCGCGTCGATGCGGCGGATCTTGCCCGCCGCGTACTGGCTGCGGACGAACGCGGCCGCGAGCATGCGCGGGAGCTTCAGGTCGTCCGTGTAGGTCGCGAGGCCCTGGATGAGCCGCGGGTCCTCGCGCCGCTTGATGCGAGCACCGAGGAGCGAAGGCTTGGTCGCCATCACCGTTTCTCCTGCGCGAGCCGGGCCGCGTGCCTGATCGCATCGACGATCTGCTGGTACCCCGTGCACCGGCAGATGTTGCCCTCGATCGCGTGGCGGATCTCCGCCTCGCTCGGGTTCGGCCGGTCGGCGAGGAGCTGGGCCGCCGCCATGATCATCCCCGGGGTGCAGTAGCCGCACTGGAGCCCGTGCTCCTCCCAGAAGCCGGTCTGGAGCGGATGGAGCTTCCCCGCGGGCGCGAGGCCTTCGATGGTCGTCACCTCGCGTCCGTCGGCCTGCACCGCGAACATCGTGCAGCTCTTGACCGCGCGACCGTCCACGTGGACGGTGCACGCGCCGCACACGGTCGTCTCGCAGCCGATGTGCGTGCCGGTGAGGCCGAGCTCCTCGCGCAGCCAGTGGACGAGCAGCAAGCGGGGCGGCACGTCGCTCTCGCGGCGCTCGCCATTCACCGTGACGGCGATCTTCACGTTCGACCCTCCTGCACGCGCTTTACCGGTACCAGGTCTCGTTGAGCGCGAGAAACGCGCTGCTGCCGCCGTCCGCCTCCCGCACCACCGTCCCCGGCGCGAGCCGGCCGCCGAGCGTCACCTCGGCGTGCCGCGCCCGGTAGACCATCGTCTCGAGGTCGAAGGGGATCGACGCGACGGTCCCGGCGGGGACGCGGAGGTTGAACGGGGGCTCGAGCGCGCTCCACGTGAGCCGGAGCTCGCGCTCCGGGGTCGCCACCAGCACGGACCAGCTCCCGGGGCTCGCGAGCTGCACGAAGCGCGCGGGGCGGATCGGCATGTCGCGGAAGTCGTGCGACGCGAGCTCCGGCAGCGTGCCGACGATCTCGTCCCGGAGCCACCGACCGAGCGGCTCGTGATCCGTGAAGCAGCAGAAGACGCGCTCCTCGGGCAGCCCCGTGATGACGAAGGCCGCGTGCCCCGCGCCGGCGGGCGCATGGTCCACTTGGAAGAGCGCGAGCGCGGTGCGCTCGCGTCCGTCGACCGGGTCCTTCAAGACGATGAGCGGATTGTCACCCGACCAGAGGACGTCGCCGCGCTTCTCGACCTGCGCCATCGGCGCCCGTTTGGCTCACGCCGCTCGCCGCGTCAAGTAGAATGCGCGCAGACGCGACGCGGCGTGGCGGCGGCTCGTTCAAAATGTCTGAAATTCGCGGCACGTATCTTGACGCTCGCGCACGGACGGCCGTATACGCGCGCGCAGCAGTCCGGTTCCGCGACGATGACGACGAACGGCGCGCGCCCGAAGACGGGCGGCATCCTCACGACGCTGCAGCGCGGCCTCACCCTCCTCCACCTCGTCGCGAGCGAGCGCGCCACGGCGCGAGAGCTGGCCGGCCGCATCGGACTCAAGCGCGGCACCTGCTACAACCTCCTCCGCACGCTCACCGCCGAAGGCTTCGTCGTCCGCCTGCCGAACGGCCAGTACGACCTCGGGAGCCGGCTCGCCTCGCTGCACGACCGCGCGCGCGCGCGTCTCGCCCCGCCGCCGGAGCTGCTCGAGCTTTTGCACAAGCTCCACCAGCGCCTCGACGAGACGGTCTACATGGTGCGCTGGTCGGGCGAGGACCTCGTGCTCCAGCGCTACCTCGAGAGCGCGCGGTCGCTTCGCGTCGGCGGCCTCGAGATCGGCTACAGCCAGCACACGCACGCGCGTGCCTCGTGCAAGGCGATCCTCGCGCATCTCCCCGAAGCCCGCATCCGCGAGTACTTCGCCACGCGGCGGCTCGCGCGCCTCACGCGGCACACGAAGACGTCGATGGACGAGCTGCTCGCGGACCTCCGCGCGACCGTCGCGCGCGGGTACGCGCTCGACCTCGAGGAGTTCTCCGACGGCATCTGCTGCGTCGCGGTGCCGTTCTTCGACGCGGAGGACTTCCCCGTCGGCTCGTACTCGGTCTCGGCGCCCGCGACGAGGTTCCACCCCCGCCTGCCCGCGCTCGTGCGGGCGCTTCGCCGAGCGGCCGCCGAGGCCTCCCGCGTCGCCGCCCGGCTCCCGGTCGTCGCGCCGGCGCGTCTGCGGAAGACGGCATGATCCCCGCCGACGCCACGCGTTGGCTCGAGGACATGTGGCTGATCCGTCTCTTCGAGGACGAGATCTCCGCCCTCTACGCCCGCGGGGCGTTCAAGGGGACGACGCATCTCTGCCAGGGCCAGGAGGCGGTCGCGGTCGGCGTCGCGCGCGCGGCGGAGGCCGGCGACGTCGTCACCTGCACGTACCGGGGCCACGGACACTGCCTCGCGTGGGGCATGCCGCCGGAGGCCGCGATGGCCGAGATCCTCGGCCGCGCGACCGGGTGCTGCCGCGGCCGCGGCGGCACGATGCACCTGACGGACCTCTCCCGCGGCATCCTCGGCTCGTTCGCCATCGTCGGCGCGGGGCTGCCCGTCGCGGCGGGGGCGGCCTGGGCGGCGAAGATGCGCGGGACGTCGCAGGTCGCGTTCGCGGCGTTCGGCGACGGGGCGACGAACATCGGCGCCTTCCACGAGACCCTCAACGTCGCGGCGGTGTGGGCGCTGCCGGTCGTCTTCGTCTGCGAGAACAACCTCTGGGGCGAGTACACGCCCCTCGCCGACTCGACGCCGGTCACCGACCTGGCGGTGCGTGCCGGCGCGTACGCGATGGCGGCGGAGATCGTCGACGGCAACCACGTCCTCGCCGTCTACGACGCCGCGCGGCGCGCCCGCGCCCGCGCCGCCCGGGGCGGCGGCCCGACCCTCCTCGAGATGAAGACGTACCGGCAGAAGGGCCACTCGCGCGGCGACCCCGGGACGAACCGGCCGGCGCACGAGGTCGAGGCGTGGCTCGCGCGCGACCCCGTGAAGCGCTGGCAGGCGCGGTGCCTCGAGGAGGGCGTGCTCGACGACCGCGCGCTCGCGGCCCTCGTGGAACGTGCGGCGGCGCGCGTCCGGCGCGCGACCGAGGCGGCCCTCGCGGCGCCGCTGCCCGCCCCCGAGGAGGTGACGCGCGATGTCTGGTGGTCCTGAGCTCGTCACCATGGCGGCCGCCATCCACGACGCGCTCGCGGAGGAGATGCGCCGCGACGAGCGCGTCGTCCTCTTCGGCGAGGACATCGGCAGGGCGGGCGGCGTCTTCAAGGTGAGCCAGGGGCTGTGGGAGGAGTTCGGCGCCGCGCGCGTCTGGGACACGCCCATCTCGGAGGTCGCGATCACCGGCATGGCGCTGGGCGCCGCGCTGAACGGGATGCGTCCCGTGCTCGACCTCATGTTCTCCGACTTCTTCGCGGTGGCGTGGGACCAGGTCGTGAACCAGATCGCGAAGTTCCGCTACCAGACGGGCGGACAGGGCGAGCGGCTCCCGCTCGTGCTCCGCGCCGCGAGCGGGGCCGGCATCGCCTTCGGCGCGCAGCACTCGCAGTCGATCGAGAGCTGGTTCTGCCCCACGCCCGGGCTGAAGGTCGTCGTCCCGTCCTGCCCGCGCGACGCGAAGGGGCTCGTCAAGGCCGCGATCCGCGACGACGGGCCGGTCTGCGTGCTCGAGCCGAAGGCGCTCTACTTCGTGAAGGGCCCCGCGGCCCCGCCGGACGAGGTGGTCCCGCTCGGGCGCGCGGCGGTCGTCCGCGCGGGCGACGCGGCGACCGTCGTCGCCTGCGGCTTCATGGTCCCGCGGGCGCTCGCCGCCGCGGACGCGCTCGGCGGGCGCGGACACGCCGTCGAGGTGATCGACCTCCGGACCGTGATCCCCCTCGACCGCGCGACGATCGCCGCCTCGCTCCGGAAGACGGGGAGGCTCGTGACGGTGGACGAGACCCCGGCCGGCGCCGGCTGGGCCGCGGACGTCCTCGCGTGGGCGCTCGAGGAGGGGCTCGTCCGCCCCGGCGCCGCGCGCCGCGTCTCCCCGCCGCCGACGCCCGTGCCCTTCGCGCCGTCGCTGGAAGAGGCCTGGCTGCCCTCCGTCGGTCGCATCGACGAGGCGCTGAGCGCGCTGCTCGGCACGAGGAGGTGACAACCCATGACGAGAGCCCGCACCGCGCTCGCGAAGCCGAAGCCGTCGCGCGGGCGCTTCGACGCGTACGTGCGGGAGGACCGCGTCCACCGTGCGATCTACACCGACCCCGCCATCTTCGAGGAGGAGATGACGAAGGTGTTCGGCGGGACGTGGGTCTACCTGGGGCACGAGAGCGAGATCCCCGCGCCCTACGACTTCAGGCTCGGCCGGCTCGGGCTCCGCCCGATCATCCTGACCCGCGACCGCGCGGGCGCCGTGCACGCGCTCTTCAACCGCTGCATGCACCGCGGCGCCACGGTCTGCCGCGAGCCGCGCGGCTCGGCGCGGAGCTTCACGTGTGCGTACCACGGCTGGACCTACGACTGCGCGGGACGGCTCACGGGCGTCGCCTATCCGAAGGCGTACGGGCCGGGGTTCGACAAGGCGGCGCTCTCCCTCCGCGAGGTGCCGTTCGTCCAGACCTATCGCGGCTTCGTGTTCGGGACGATGAACCCGGCCGCGCCCGCGCTGCCCGACTACCTCGGCAACGCGCGGCCGCTGCTCGACCGCTGGATGGACCGCTTCCCGGGGCCGATCGTCGTCCGCAGCCGCGCGCATCGGATGACGTACCGCGGGAACTGGAAGCTCGCGTTCGACAACGCGGCCGACGCCTACCACGCGCCCTTCTCCCATCGCTCGATCCAGGAGATGACGACGGCGCGCTACGGCTTCGGCCGGAGCCTCTCGCACTTCGCGGGCGACCCCGACGACGGCCCGATGTACGTGCAGTCGCTCGGCGGCGGGCACACGTTCCTCGACCAGCGCCCGGCGATGGGCGACTCGCTCTGGGCCCAGGACCGCCCGATCCCCGGCGGCGACGCCGCGGTCGCGGCGCTTCGCGCGCGCCACGGCGACGCCGAAGCGGCGCGGCTCCTCGAGCTCGCCGTCGGCGAGGGGATGAACCTGAACGTCTTCCCGAACCTCCTCATCATCGGGAATCAGATCCAGGTGATCGAGCCGCTCGCCGTCGACCGGACGTGCCTCACCTGGTACGCAACCACCATCGCGAGCGGCGTCCCCGACGAGATCAACACGCTCCGCATGCGGATGCAGGAGGACTTCCCGAACTTCGGCGAGCCCGACGACCAGGCGAACTTCGAGGAGTGCCAGGTGGGCCTGACGATTCCCGAGATCGAGTGGCTCGACCTCGGCCGCGGGCTCCGGGCGGGCGAGCCGACCGACGAGCGCGGGGTCACGACCGGCCGCGTGACGAGCGAGGTGACCCTCCGCGGCTACCTCCAGGAGTGGAAGCGGCTCATGAACGCGGACGTCGAGCTCACGGTGGCCGTCGCGGGCCGGGGGACGGACGGGCCGTGACGGGCCGCGCCCCGACGCCCGCGTCCGCCGCGGACCCGTCGCAGACGTCGCTCTGGGTCGACGACGCCTTCTACGCCCGGCTCGAAGCCGAGATCGCCGCGTGGCAGGGCGAGGGGACGCCGGTCGACGAGGCGACGCGGCGCGCGTGCGAGGCGCTCCTCCACCGCGAGGCGCGGCTTCTCGACGCCGGCCGCCTCCGCGACTGGCTCGCGCTCTTCACCGACGAGTGCCTCTACTGGATCCCCGCCGCGCCGGGCGGCGGGGCGCCGCGCCGCGAGGTGTCGCTCGCCTTCGACGACCGCCGCCGCCTCCTCGACCGCATCGCCCGCCTCGAGACCGGGAGCGCGTGGTCGCAGGTCCCGCCGTCGCGGACCGCGCGCCTGGTCGCGAACGTCGAGGCGACCGCCGGCGACGCGCCGGACGAGGTCCGCGTGCGCTCGACCTTCGTCGTCCACGAGCTCCGCCGCGGCGTCGTCCGCGCCCTCGCGGGGTGGTACGGGCACGTGCTCCGCCGCGAGTCGGGCGCGTGGAAGATCGCGCGCAAGATGGTGAACCTCCTCGAGTGCGAGGAGGGGCTCGAGAATCTGTCGCTGGTGCTCTGAAGGAGATGCGATGGCCGCGAAGCTCGAGGATCTGAGCGTCGGCAAGCTCGGCTTCGTCGCCGACAACCGGCTCTGGTCGGAGGAGCAGCAGGAGGCCGCGACGCGGGTGCTCGCGGAGGCCGCGGAGCGCCGGCTGACGACGGTCCGCATCTCGTTCGGGGACCAGCACGGGATCCTCCGCGGCAAGACGATCACCGCCCACAACCTTCCCCACGCGCTCGAGAACGGCATCGACTTCCCCTCCGACGTCCTCGTCTTCGACACCGCGAACGACCCCGCCTTCCCGGTGTTCGCCGCGGGCGGGGGGTTCGGGCTCGCGGAGATGACGGGCATCCCCGACGTGATCCTGGTGCCCGATCCGCTCACCTTCCGCGTCCTCCCGTGGGCGCCGGGCACGGGCTGGCTCCTGGGGGACATGTACTTCGACAGCGGGCGTCCCGTGCCCTTCGCGACGCGCCAGGTCCTGCGCGACGCCCTCCGCGCGCTCCACGGGCGCGGGATGGAGTACGTGGCGGGGCTCGAGGTCGAGTTCTACGTCACGCGGCTCGAGGACCCGATGCTGCGTCCCGAGCAGTCCGGAAAGCCACCCGATCCGCCCCGCGTGAGCTGCATCGCGCACGGCTTTCAGTACATGACCGAGTCGCGCAACGACGAGATCGACGGCATCCTCCAGGTGCTCCACGACAACCTGGTCGCGCTCGGCCTCCCGCTCCGCTCGATGGAGGACGAGTGGGGCCCGGGCCAGTGCGAGTTCACGTTCGATCCCCTGCCCGGCCTCGGCGCCGCCGACGCGATGCTCCTCTTCCGGACGGCGACGAAGCAGCTCTGCCGCCGCCACGGGTATCTCGCCACCTTCATGTGCCGGCCCGGGCTGCCGAACCTCTACTCGAGCGGCTGGCATCTCCACGAGTCCGTCGTCCGGACCGCGGACGGCACGAACCTCATGAGCCCGTCATCGTCCCGCGACGTGCTCTCCGAGTTCGGGCGCCACTTCGTCGGCGGCCTGCTCGCGCACGCGCGCGCCTCGACGCTCCTCAGCACGCCGACGATCAACGGCTACAAGCGGTACAAGCCCTTCTCGCTCGCGCCCGATCGCGTGACGTGGGGGCGCGACAACCGCGCCGCGATGATCCGGGTGTGCGGCGACGGGCCGAACACCCACGTCGAGAACCGGATCGGTGAGCCGGCCGCGAACCCGTACCTCTACATGACGTCCCAGATCTGGGCCGGCCTCGACGGCGTCGACAACGCGATCGACCCCGGCCCGCCCTCCGACGAGCCGTACGCGGAGTCCGACCACGTGCTCCTCCCGCGGAGCATCATGGAGGCGACCGAGGAGCTCAAGCGGAGCGCGCTCTTCCGGCGGACGCTCGGCGACGCCTTCGTCGACTATCTCGTGAGGATCAAGGAGCACGAGATCGAGCGCTTCCTCTCGCACGTGACCGACTGGGAGCACCGCGAGTACTTCGAGGTCTTCTGAGCGTGCGGCGCGCCCTCTTCCTCCAGCACGAGCCCCTCGGCACGCCGGGCCTCGCCGGCGAGCGCGCCGCGGCGGTCGGCCTCGACGTCGTCGCCGTGCGCGCGGACGGGGCGCCGGAGCTGCCCGACGCGGCCGACTTCGACGTCGTCGTGACGCTCGGGTCGAGCGCGTCCGTCGGCGACGCGGGCGTCCCCTGGATCGCGCGCGAGCGGGAGACGCTCCGCCGCGCGATCGCGCGCGACGTCCCCGTGCTCGGCATCTGCTTCGGGGGGCAGATGCTGGCCCACGCGCTCGGCGGCGCCGTGCACCCGGCGCGCGTCGCGGAGGTCGGCTGGTTCGCGATCGAGACGCGCGATCCGGCGCTCGTGCCGCCCGGGCCGTGGGTCCAGTGGCACTACGAATCGTTCGACGTTCCTCCGGGCGCGGTCGAGATCGCGCGCAGCCCCGCGGGCCCCCAGGCCTTCACGCACGGCCCGCACCTCGGGCTCCAGTTCCATCCCGAGGTGAGCGGCGAGATGATGGGCCGCTGGACGGAGGCGTTCCGAGGCGAGCTCGTGCGCGCCGGCGTCGACCCGGCGCGGATCGCGGCCGACACCGCGCGCCACGCGGCCGCCGCCCGCGCCGCCGCACACCGGCTCTTCGACGCCTTCCTCGCCCGGGCGACGCGGCTCCGCGCGGCCGCCCGCTGACCTCAGCGCTCCCGCCAGATCCCGAGCTTCGCCATCCGGCTGCGCAGCGTGTTCGGATGCATCCCCAGGATGCGGGCCGCGCCGCGGGCCCCGCCGACGCGCCAGCCCGTCTCCTCGAGCACGCTGCGGATGTGGCGGCGCTCGACCTCGGCCAGGGACGCGGCCTCGACGCGCGCGGGCGCCGGCGGCGCGTCGGCGGCGGGCGCGCCCGCGTCGTGCGGGGGCTCGGGCGGCGCGTCGGGAGGGGACGCGCAGGGGAGCACGCTCGGGTCGTCGGCGCCGAGGACGAGGAGCCGCTCGACCGCGTTCCCGAGCTCGCGGACGTTCCCCGGCCACGAGTGACGGGCGAGCCGCGCGAGCGCCTCGGGCGTGAGGCCCGCCGCCGGAAGCCCCGTGCGGGCGCTCCACGCGCGCGCGAAGTGCGCGGCGAGGATCGGCAGGTCCTCCAGGCGGCGCCGGAGCGGCGGGACGGTGACGGCGAGGACGTTCAACCGGTGGAAGAGGTCCGCGCGGAACCGCCCGGCCGCGACCTCCGCCCGCAGATCGCGGTTGGTGGCCGCGATGACGCGGACGTCGACCGGGACGGCGGTGTTGCCGCCGACGCGACGGATCACGCGGTCCTCGAGGACGCCCAGCAGCTTCGCCTGCACGGCGAGCGGCAGCTCGGCGATCTCGTCGAGGAAGAACGTCCCGCCGTTCGCCGCCTCGACGAGCCCCAGGCGCCGCGTGTCGGCGCCCGTGTACGCGCCGCGCTCGTGCCCGAAGAGCTCGCTCTCGACGAGCGAGGGGACGAGCGCCGCGCAGTCGCACTTGACGAACGGCGCGTCCCGGCGACCGCTCCACTCGTGCAGCGCGGCCGCGAGCACCCCCTTCCCCGCGCCGGTCTCGCCGTCGATGAGCACGGTCGCGTCGCTCGCGGCGATGGCGCGGAGGTGCGCGATGAGCGGCTGCATCGAGATGCACGCCTGGACGAGCGTCCCGGCCGACATCCGGCCGCTCGGCGCCGCGCGGCTCGTGCCGGCTCGCGCCGCGTGGAGGACGCCGGGGGGGCGGAACGCATGCGACCGCACGACCGCCGTCCCGAGGCTCAGCGCGATGCCCTGGAGGACCTCGAGATCCCGCGGCGCGACGGCCGCCGCGCGCCGCCAGCACACGTTGAACGTGCCGATCGTCGCACCGTCGACGTGCATGGGGAGCACGATCGCCGCCTGGAACCCCTCCTCCCCGAGCGGCGCGTCCTCGTAGAAGCCGACCCCGGACCCCAAGGTCGCCGGGATCACCTCGCCGCGGTCGACCGCCGCACCCGCCCGGCTCCCCGCGTGCGGGATCGACCAGCCCTTCCCGACGCGCGCGGCGTCGTGGAGGGCGACGGCGACGATCTCGATCCGATCCCGATCGCGATCGAGGACCGCGACGCTCGCACGGGCCACGTCGAGGTAGCGCTTGAGCACCTGCGCCAGCGCGTCGAACAGTACGAGCTCGGAGTCGAGCTTCGTGGCGAGCAGCGAGCCGACGGCCAGCGAGAGCGGCGCCGCGTGCGACGGCATGGGCGAACGGGGACGACTCTGCCCCACGCAGCCGCGCGCGTCAACGAACGTGTCCGGAATTTCGTGGCACGACACACGAAATCTCGTGGGGTGCGTTCCCTCCACAGTGCGAGGGGATACCCTCGCGGATGGCATGTGCCGTGCTTGGCGGGAGGGCAGCATGGAGGCGAAGACCGGGAAGCTCGTCGGCGCGACGGTGAAGCGGGTCGAAGACCCCCGCTTTCTCACCGGACAGGGCGAGTACGTGACCGTGACCAGCGTCCCGGGGATGGTCGAGATGGTGATCGTGCGGAGCCCCCACGCGCACGCGCGCATCGAGGGCATCGACGTCGAGGCCGCGCGGCGCCACCCGGGCGTGCTCGCCGTCCTCACCGGCGCGGAGCTGAAGGACCGCATGCGCCCGCTCCGCGCCCTGCTCGATACGGGCGTCAACCCGAGCTACAAGGCCGCCGACTGGTACATGCTCGCGTGGGACAAGGTCCGGCACGTGGGCGAGGGCGTGGCGCTCGTCATCGCCGAGAGCCGCTACGTCGCGGAAGACGCCGCCGAGCTGGTGGAGGTCGACTACGAGCCGCTGCCGGCGCTCGTCGATCCGGAGCAGGCGGCGGCGGACCGCACGAACCTCGTGCACGAGGAGTGGGGCGACAACCTCCTCTGCCACACCGAGTACGCGAATGCCGACGTCGACGCGGCCTTCGCGCGCGCGAAGGTCGTCGTGCGCGAGAAGATCCACACGAACCGCCACACGGCGCTTCCCCTCGAGGCGCGCGCCTGCATCGCGGAGTTCAACCCGGTCCGGGGCGAGATGCTGCTGCGCTCGACGACGCAGATGCCGCACATGGTGCGGACGAAGCTCGCCGAGCGCTTCGACTGGCCGGAGAGCAAGATTCGCGTGATCGGGCCGGACATGGGCGGCGGCTTCGGGCAGAAGGCGCACTTCTTCACCGAGGAGGCGCTCGTGATGGCCGCCGCCATGCACGTGCGACGGCCGGTTCGCTGGGTCGAGGACCGGCGCGAGAGCTTCCTCGGCTCGTACCACGCGAAGGAGCACCTGGTCGAAGGCGAGCTCGGGTTCGACGCCGACGGCCGGATCCTGGGCGCGCGCATCACGACGTTGTCCGACATCGGCGCGTACAACGCGTTTCCGTGGACGTCGGCGTTCGAGGCCCTCCACGTCGCGCAGATGTTCCCCGGCCCGTACCGGCTCGACACGTACGCGTTCACGGCGACCTCCGTCGCGACGAACAAGATGACGTCGAGCGTCTACCGCGGCGTCGGGGCGCCGGTCGCCACGCTCCTGATGGAGCGCCTCCTCGACCTCGGCGCCGAGAAGCTCGGGATGGACCCGCTCGAGATCCGCCGCCGCAATCTGCTGCGGCGCGACGAGTTCCCGTACACGTCCGTCACCGGCATGGTATACGAGGAGGGCGGCTACCTCGACTGCCTCGAGAAGGCCGCCCAGATAATTGGCTACGGCGACTTCCGGCGCGAGCAGGCGGCGCTCCGCGCGAAGGGCGTGTACCGCGGCCTCGGCATCAGCTGCTACAACGAGATCACCGGCCTCGGCTCGAGCTACTTCAAGTCGGTGGGCGTGCCGATGTCGTCGTACGAGTCCGCGAACATCAAGATCGACCCGTCGGGCAACGTCACCGTGTGGTGCGGCACGCACTCGCACGGCCAGGCCCACGAGACGATCTACGCGCAGATCGCCGCGGACGAGCTCGGCGTGCCGTTCGAGCGGGTGACGGTGCGCCTCGGCGACACGTCGGACTCCCCGTACGGCTGGGGGACGTGGGGCAGCCGCGCCGCCGTCAGCGGCGGCGGCGCCGTGGTGAGCTGCGCGCGGCGGCTCGCCGCGAAGATCCGCCGGATGGCCGGCCACTACCTGGAGGCGTCGCCGGACGACATCGAGCTCGTGAACGGCGAGGCCCGCGTGAAGGGCGTGCCGGGCCGTCTCGTGTCGATCACGGAGATCGCGAACCGCATCGTCTTCTCGGATGCATCGGTGCGTCCGCCCGACGAGGAGCCGGGCCTCGAGGCGACGTACTACTTCGATCCGCCGCCCGTCACCTTCCCGTTCGCGGTGCACGTCGCCGTCGTCGAGGTCGACCGCGACACGGGGCTCCTGAAGATCCTCCGCTACGTCGTCGTCGAGGACTGCGGCCGCATCATCAATCCGCTCATCCTCGACGGGCAGGTCGCGGGCGGCGTCGCGCAGGGGCTCGGCGGCGCGATCTTCGAGCACATCGTCTACGACGAGAACGGGCAGCCGCTCACGACGTCGCTCATGGACTACCTCGTGCCCTCGGCCGCCGACGTGCCGGTGATCGAGATCGGGCACGTCGAGACCCCGTCGCCCCTCATCCCGGGGGGGTTCAAGGGCGCGGGCGAGGGCGGCGCCATCGCCCCGGCCGGCGCGATCGCGAACGCCGTCGCCGACGCGCTCGCCCCGTTCGGCGCGCGGCCCCGCGAGATGCCGCTCAGCCCGGAGCGCGTGTATCGCCTCGCGCAGGGCGCGCACGCCGAGACGAGGGCCTGAGCGGTGGCGTTCGCCATCGACGGCACGGCGTGCATCGAGTGCGGCATCTGCCGCGAGGTCTGTCCGCCGCACGCGATCCGCCACCGCCGCGACCGGACGATCCACCAGTACGAGATCCTCGCCGACCGCTGCCTCGAGTGCGAAGACGCGCCCTGCCTCGCGCTCTGCCCGGTCGAGGACGCCGTCCGCACCTCGTTCCCGGCCGAGCGCGTCGAGGCGCTCCGGCGCTTCCCGCCGCACCGGCCCGAGTGGCCCGGCACGAGCCTCGTCGCGACGTGCGCGACACGCGCCGCGGCGCTGCCGGAGCTGGTCGCGGACGACGCGTTCCTCGCGGCGGCCGAGCGCGGCGCGCTCGACGACCGCCACTGGGTCGGCGCGATCGAGGCGCTCTGGGAGCTCAAGCGCTGGTCGTACACGGTGTACGGCACGTGGGTGAACCACACCGCGCCGCGCCGCTTCATGGACCTCGAGTACTGGATCTCGCGCATCCTCTTCGACGAGTGGCGCGAGCTGTCGCTCTACACCGAGGTGCTGATCCAGAAGGGGTTCGCGCGGCACAAGCGCGAGCTGGTCCGCAAGGAGTACGCGAAGCTGCCCGACTTCCTCGGGAGCGCGGGCCGCTTCGTCGACTGGCAGGAGATCAACGCGCAGTTCGAGCCGCCGATCCGCTTCGCGTCGCTCGCGGGCCAGCGGCACGTCGAGCGCGCGTGGAAGGAGCGGCTCGCGAGCTCGGCGCCCCCGCCCCTGGCGGCGGTCTTCCGCTCGCAGCTGCCCGCGCTCGGGTCGCACGTGTACATGGCGATGATCGCGATCGGGCGGCATCACGACGGGAGCGCCGTCGAGGCGAAGGAGGTCCTCTTCGCGTTCGAGCAGGGCGCGCAGGCGTTCGCGAAGGCGCTCGGGGAGATCGGTCGGCGCGGGCTCGCCGGAGTGACGGACGCCGCCCGACCGAGCTGACGGACGATGGCGCTCGCAATCGACCAGGAGAAGTGCACGTACTGCGGCGCCTGCGGGCTCGCCTGCCCGTGGGAGGCGGCGCACCCTCGCATCGACACCGTGCAGACGCGCTGGGCGATCGACGTCGACGCCTGCTTCGAGTGCGGCGGGCTCACGCGGGCGCCGTGCTTCCGCCTCTGCCCGTCGGAGGCGATCATCCAGGGTCCGGCCGGGCGCGTCGAGCCGCTCGACGAGGACGCACGCGAATGAAAATCGGCATCTCGATCGGCGTGAGCCCACGCGAGACGTTCGACCGCTTCGTCGGTCTCGTCCGCGCGGCGGACGAGACGGCGCTCGACGCGGTGTGGGTCGTCGACTCCCACCTCATCATGAAGGACGCGACGGTGGCGCTCACGCTCGGCGTCCAGGCGACCCGCCGCCTCCGCTTCGGCATCGGCGTCGGCAACCCCGTCACCCGCCACCCGACGGTCTACGCGTCGACCTTCGCGAGCCTCCAGGAGCTGAGCGGCGGCCGCATGCTCCTCGGCATGGGCTCGGGCGACAGCGCGGTGTTCCCGCTCGGGCTCCGTCCGGCCCGGCTCGCCGAGATGGAGTCGGTCGTCCAGACGCTCCGCACGCTCGCCGCGGGCGGCGCCGTCACGCTGAACGGGCGCTCGGTCGCGCTCGCGATGCCGCCGAGCCGGGTGCCGGTGTATGTCGCGGCCTCGCAGCCGAAGATGCTCGCGCTCGCGGGCCGGCTCGCGGACGGCGTCATCGTGATGGGGCCGGCCGATCCCGCGTTCGCCGCGGGACAGATCCGGACCGTCCGGGACGCCGCCGCGGCGGCCGGCCGTCCTGCGGGCAAGCCGTTCGTCGACCTCTGGGTCACGGTGTCCGTCCGCGACGACCACGCGGCGGCGGTCGACGACGTCCGCTCGTGGGCCTCGGCACAGGCCCGCTGGCTCGATTCCTTCGCCACGCTGCCCGCCTCGCTCGAGCGCCATCGCGACGCGCTCCACGCGTCCGCGCGCGAGTACGACTTCCGGCACCATCTCTCCGTCGGTGCCGAGCACAGCCGGCGGACCGTGAGCGACGCGCTCGCGGAGGCGCTCGCCGTCGCGGGCGACGCGGCGACGTGCGCCGCGCGCCTCGAGGCGCTCGCCGCGGTCGGCCCCGACCGCATGACGCTCACGCTCCTCTCCGGCGGCCGTGAGAGCCGCCTTCGGACCCTCGCGGCGGACGTCGTCCCCCGCCTGACGGCGAGCGCCGGAGCGCACGCCGCGCACGCCTAGAGGCCCCGATGTTCTTCTGCCAGCTCGACGCGGACAAGCTCGCCGCCTCCCCGGAGCACGTCTTCGGCGGCCCCATCGTCGGCACGACCGCCCGCATGCGCGTCGACTTCGCCGTGAACGACCCCGCGGGAACGATCGCGTTCGAGACCTTCGCGCCCGGCGACACCGTCGACTGGTCGTTCTTCCACGCGGAGACGCACGTCGTCCTCGGGGGGAGCGCGGAGATCGAGTACACGCTCCCGCCGAACCACCGGAAGATCCACACGGCCTCGGCGCGTGCCGGCACGGCGTACCTCATCCTGAACGGGACGCGGGCGCGCTTCCGGGTGACGTCGAAGGAGCCGTACCTCCACGTCTGCGTCATCATGCCCCGCTACCATTTCGAGAAGTACCTCCTCCGGGAGAGCTGACCGCGATGCGCGTCGAAGGCGCCGCTGACCGGGCGACGGAGCGCGCGAGCGTCGGGCGCAGCGCGCTCCTCGCGACGCAGTGGACTCGGCTCGAGCGCCATCTCCGCCGCGTCTGGCGGCGGAACCGGTACTACCGCCGGGTGCTGGAGGCCGCGGGACTCACCCCCGAGGCGATCCGCACCCCGGCCGACTTCCGCCGCATCCCGACGACGACGAAGGAGGACCTCCTCGCCGACGCCGCCGCGCACCCGCCCTTCGGGCATCGCCTCCAGGTCGACCCGCGCCGGCTCGCCGGCGTCGCGGAGACGAGCGGCACGACGGGCAACACGCCCGAGGTCCACTGCAAGACGGCCCGCGACCTCGCGGCGTACCACGAGATGGAGCGCACGGGGTTCGAGTGGGCGGGCGTGCGGCCGGGGAGCACGGTCGCGCTCACCCTGCCCGTCACGACGAGCGCCGCGGGGCAGTGGTACTACGCGGCGCTCTTGAAGACCCGGTGCGTCGTTTTGCCGCTCGGCACGTACGACACGCAGCGGAAGCTCGCGTACCTCGCACGCTACGGGTGCGACGTGCTGATCGCCTCGCCGTCCTACGTGCGGCGGCTCGGCGCCGTCGCCGCCGAGATGGGCTGGACACCGCGCGCGACGAGCGTCATCGTGGCCGGTGAGGCGTACGGCGTGGCCACCGCAGCCGAGATCGAGCGCACCTGGGGCGCGCGCCTGTTCGAGCAGTACGGCTGCACCCAGGGCGCCATCGGGTGGACGTGCGAGCGGGGTGCGCTCCCGGATGGCCGCCGCGGCCTCATCCACCTGCTCGAGGATCGCGTGTACTGCGAGGTCGTCGACCGCGCGACCGGCGAGCCCGTCGGCCCGGGCGAGGAGGGCGAGCTCGTCATCACGCCCCTCCACGCCGAGGCGACGCCGCTCCTCCGCTTCGCGACCGGCGACCGCGTACGCTGGCTGCCGCCGGAGGCCTGCGCGTGCGGCCGGCCGCTCGCCGGCCTCGAGGCGGGGACGGTCGCCCGCTTCGACAACATGCTGAAGATCAAGATGGTGAACGTGTGGCCCGACGCGATCGACGCCGTCGTGCTCGCGCCGCCCGAGGTGGTCGAGTATCAGGGTGAGGTCCGGTTCGACGCCGCGACGGGGCGCGAGGAGGCCGTCGTCAGCGTCGAGTTCCGCGCCGAGGCGCCGGCCGCGCGTCGCGCGTCGCTGCTCGGGACGCTCGCCGAGCAGCTGCGGGAGCGCGTCGGGCTCAACTTCACGCTGCGGGAGCACGACGGGCCGTCGCTCCTCGACGGGACCCGTGACGGGCTGCTCAAGCGCCAGCGCTGGACGGACCGCCGGGGCGCCGCGTGAGCGCCCGAGGAGAGGTGCGATGACTGCCATGACCGAGACGCAGGTACGCCGCCGGCTCGCGGACGTCCTCCAGCTCGGACGCGAGCGGCTCTACTTCGAGCGCGACCGCAGCGGCCCGGGCGCGAAGTTCCGCCAGGAGCTCGACCGCGGGCAGAGGGAGCGCGGGATTCCCGACCCGTTCGCCGTGCACGACTCGTACGTCGCCATGGTGATGGAGATGAACCGGCACGGCGACTGGTTCTGGCTCTCGCTGCTCGGGCAGCTCGCCGACGTCGAGTACCTCGCCATCCGCGAGATGACGCACTGGATGAACGGCGTGAACGACCTCTGGCAGTCGGGCTACTTCGACTGGCAGGCGGGCCTCGCGCGCCAGGCGCTCGACGAGGGGAAGCACGCGAAGGTGTTCCTCGACGTGCTCGTCGAGAAGGGCCTCGTCCACGACGACCGCGGCATCTACGCCGAGGAGTACCTCGACTGGACGCAGCGGACGCCCATGCTGTGGGCGATCAACGGGAAGCTCCTGAAGCTCCGGCACGTCCATCCCGCCGGGCGCGCGGCGAACCAGTACTTCGGCGAGCGCGCGTTCCTGGGCCCCCTCCTCGCCATGGGCTGCGTCGCCGACCAGCGCGTCGCGGAGTCCTTCCTCTCCCAGCTCGACGAGGAGTGCTTCCACGTGAACCTCGGGAGCTTCGCCCTCGACCAGATCGCGACGACGCCCGAGGCGCAGGCCGCGGTCGTGTGGGAGATGAAGAACACGGAGAAGTACGGCGACGAGCTGTTCGCCCCGATGATGCGGCACGCGATCGAGTGCGAGGAGCACTTCGCGGCGCTCGAGAAGGCCGGGAAGCTTCCCGGGCCCGTCCGGTGATGGCCGCCGGCACGCGGCGGCTGGAGGACCGGGTCGCGATCGTCACGGGCGCCGCGCGCGGCATCGGGCGCGCGTACGCGGTCCGGCTCGCGTCCGAGGGCGCGCACGTGGTGGTCGCCGACCGCCTGCCCGGCGACGAGACGGCCGCCGAGGTGCGCCGCCTCGGCCGCGAGTGCGCCGCCGTCCGCCTCGACGTCACCGACGGGGGCGCCGTCGCGCGGATGGTCGCGGAGACCGTCGACCGGTTCGGACGGGTCGACGTCCTCGTGAACAACGCCGCGATGATGGCCGAGCTGCGCCAGAGCACGCCCTTCGACGCCATCGACGAGGCGGAGTGGGACGCGGTGATGGCCGTCAACGTGAAAGGCCCGTGGCTCTGCGCGAAGGCGGTCGTGCCGGTCATGCGGCGGCAGGGCAAGGGCCGCATCGTCAACGTGTCGTCGGTCGTCTTCTTCCTCGGCACCCCGCTGCTCCTGCACTACTGCGTCTCGAAGGGCGCCGTCGTCGCCTTCACGCGCTCGCTCGCGACCGAGCTCGCCGGCACGGGCATCACGGTGAACGCCGTCGCGCCGGGTCTCACCATGACCGAGGCGGTGATCCAGACGGCGGGCGACCGGCTGAAGGAGCTCTGCGACTACTACGTCGCGGGGCAGAGCGTGAAGCGTCCCGAGGAGCCGCGCGACCTCGTCGGCGCGGTTGCCTTCCTCGCCTCGGACGACGCGGAGTTCGTCTCCGGCCAGACGCTCGTCGTCGACGGCGGCTTCTACAAGCACTGAGGTCCGGCATGCGCGACGTGGCGATCCTCGGCGTCGGGATGACCCGGTTCGGCAAGTTCCTCGAGCGGAGCCTCAAGGAACTCGCGCGCGAGGCGGTCGACGCCGCGCTCGCGAGCGCGGGGCTCGGGCGGGAGGCGGTGCAGGCGGCCGTCGTCGGCAACGCGATGGCGGGCCTCATGAGCGGGCAGGAGTGCGTGCGCGGGCAGGTGGTGCTGCGCGAGATCGGGATCGGGGGCATTCCCGTCGTGAACACGGAGAATGCGTGCGCCAGCTCGTCGACGGCCCTCCACCTCGGGTGGCTCTGGGTCGCGTCGGGCCTCCACGACGTCGTCCTCGTCCTCGGCATGGAGAAGCTCTTCCACGCGGACAAGCAGCGGTCGTTCCGGGCGCTCGCCGGCGCCGCGGACGTCGACGCGATCGCCGCGTATCCCGAGACGCGCAGCATGTTCATGGACTACTACGCGGACCTGACGCGGGCGCACATGAGGCGCTTCGGGACGACGCCGGAGCAGTTCGCGGCGGTCGCGGTGAAGAACCATTGGCACGGGAGCCTCAACCCGAACGCGCAGTACCGGAACACGTGCACGGTCGACGAGGTGCTCGCCTCCCCCATGATCGTCGAGCCGCTCACGCGTCTCATGTGCTCGCCGATCGGCGACGGGGCGGCGGCCCTCGTGGTCGTCGCCGGCGAGAGGGCCCGGCGCGTCGGCGGCCGGCCCGTCTGGATGAAGGCGTCCGTGATCGGCTCGTGCAAGGAGCGCGGCGCCGACGAGCCCGAGATCACCGAGCGCGTCGCCGGGCGCGCGTACGAGATGGCCGGGATCGGGCCGGACGACGTGGACGTCGTCGAGCTGCACGACGGCTCGGCGCCCGCCGAGGTGATCGCGTACGAGCACCTGGGGCTCTGCCCCGCGGGCGAGGGCGGTCGGCTGGTCGCGGACGGCGAGACGGCCCTCGGCGGCCGGATTCCGGTGAACCCGAGCGGCGGCCTCATCGCGCGCGGCCACCCGGTCGGCGCGACGGGTGCGGCGCAGGTGTGCGAGCTCGTGTGGCAGCTCCGCGGCGAGGCCGATCGGCGGCAGGTCCCGGGCGCCCGCGTCGGCCTCGCGCACAACGGCGGCGGCCTCGTGCAGGGAGAGTCCGCCGCGACCGTCGTGCACGTGCTGGCCACGTGAGCGGGCCCGGGACACGCCCGAGGACGTTCGGCCTCCGGCTGGAACACGGCCTCGGGCGGCGCGGCGTCGAGCTGACGCACGCGTCCGGGCGACGGTTCAGCGCGCCAGCGCGTCGAGCGCGCGCTGCCAGTCCGCGAGGACCTCGCGGGTGCGCGCGGCGGGCGCGTAGGTGACGCCGCTCGTCATCCGGCGCGCGCGGTCCTCTTCGACGCGCGCGACGCGGAGCGCGAAGCGCGCCTGCCCGGGGACGTCGCTCGGCGGCAGCGCCTCGACCTCGCCGGCGATCACGTACGCGGCGGGCCCGTAGACGATCGCGAGGGCGGCGCGCGGCGTGCGCCGGAGGTTCGCCGCGCTCGGGCCGCCGGCGGGAAGGGCGAAGCGCACCGTGCCGTCGTCCGCGGCGAGCACGGCGCCGAAGTCGAGGAGCGTCGGGTGCGGCAAGCCGTCGCCGTCGATCGTCACCAGCTCGAGCAGGCGGCCGATCAGCGTCTGGAGGTCCTCGCGGCGGAGGATGCGACGGAGGACCGGTGGGAGCACCGCGCGGCCGGCGGTCACGGCGTGACGATGCGCCGGCGCTGCGGGTAGGCGCCCGCGTCCCACACGAGCGAGCCGGGCGACGGACACCAGCGGACGCAGGGCGCGCGGTCCGGGCCGCCGCAGCCGGTGCACCGCTCCGTCCAGACCTCGTACTTCACGTTCGTGTGGAGCGCGATGACGATCGCCTCCGGGGGGCACACTTCGCGGCACGTGCCGCAGTCGGTGCAGAGGTGCCAGTCGATGTAGGGCTTGTCGACCGGCACGGAGGAAGGCTTCGCGTCGACGTCCACGTCGGCGTTCCTCACAGCTCGACGACCGGCATCTCGATCACCGGCGCCTCGATCTTCTTGTCGTAGAGGTACTCGATGAGCCCGAGCGCCCAGTGGCGAATGCTCTCGAGCCCGCGGAGCCCCCACCAGAGGCAGAGCTCCTGCACCTCCGGCGTGTCGGCGTACTTCCAGATGATGAACTTGCCGATGTCCGAATGGTGCTTCTCCTCGATCGTCTGCACCTCGTAGGGCCGCGCCAGGTCCGGGTCCTTCAGGTTGTCCGCGATGTACATGATCATGTCGCCCGCGAAGTCCTCGCCGGGGTAGTGCTGGCCGGCCGCCAGCACCGCCGGATTGTAGTGCAGGCCCGGGAAATCGATCATCGCGGCGTACATGTTGTGCGTCCACATGTTCGGGCGGCACACCTCGAGCTCGTACATCTCGTAGCGCGAGCGGACCCAGCCCTTCTTCAGGAACGCGTCCTCCCACACCTTCATGTGGCGGTGCTCCTCGTACATCTGCCGGACGAGGAGCCGCTGGGCGTCGAGGAACTCGCCGTGCGGGCCCTTGGTGAGCGTCATGAGCCAGACCGCCATCGTCTTCGTCACGTGGTTCTCGATGGCCCACAGCTGGCCCGCCTGCTTCATCCACTGCTCCTCGGTCCAGGTCGTCGGGTCGGCCTCGAGGAGGTAGGGCTGGGAGGCGTACTTCTGCTTGAGGGGCTCGATGATCTGCTCGTAGAGGTCGAAGAACCGGTGGGCCGAGAGGCGCTTCTTCCGGAGGTCGGCGCGCGTGATGCCGAAGGGCGCCGCCTTCTGCCGGAACACGACGTCGCTCCCGACCTTCCGCTCGGTCGTCGTCCAGGTCTCTTCGAGCGCCTCGGCCATGTGTCCTCCGATCTACACCCAGGCGAGGTCCTTGCGCGAATAGGCGCGGAACGCGATCAACGTCTCGCTGTGCTCGATGCCGGGGACCTTGAGCATCCGCCCCGTCACCAGCTCCGCGAGATCCTCGGTCGCTTTGACGCGGATGACGACCACGAGGTCGAAGCGGCCGGCGACCGAGTAGACCTCGCTCACTCCCTCCAGGTCGGCGAGCGTTTCGGCCACCTCGTTGATGCGGCCGCGCGCGACGTTCAACAGAGCCACCGCGTGGACCATCGCTCGACCCTACCCCATCCGCGACGCGGCGCCTAGCCTCACACCGCCGCGCGCCGCCGTGATCCCGCACACGGCGTGCGGAGCCCGCGACCGGCGCGGATGCCGTCGTCGTCCGCCTGCTCGCCTTCGAAGATCCATCGCCACCGCTCGGTGGCACCCGCACGGGTCGTGCGCCGTCCGGCGGCGGCGTCGCCCGCCGTCGCTGCGACTGAACGTTTAGTCAGACGCCTGGCCCCTGTCAAGCCCGTGCGGCGTCCGGTCGTGGGTCGGTTCGCGCCACGACCGACCCGAAGGCCCGGGGGAGTCCTCGCGGAGGCGAGCGGACCACCGACACGACGTCCATGCCGCATCGCCAGAGGTGGTGGTGCACCTCGTCGTCTCCGCGTCGCGCGTCGTTGACCGGGATCCCCCGCCGCGTTATCGGCGACCGATGCACGGCACCTCCCCGTCTCCGGCGAAGATGATCGGCGCGCGCGTCGCGCGTGTCGAGGACCCGCGGTTCCTGCGCGGGCGCGCGAGCTACGTCGACGACCTGAAGCTTCCGGGGACGCTCCACCTCGCGTTCGTGCGGAGCCCGCACGCGCATGCGCGGATCGCACGGATCGACGGCGCGGCGGCGCTCGCGCTCCCCGGCGTCCGGCGCGTGCTCACCGGCGCCGACGTCGCGGACCGGATCAGGCCGATGGGCTTTCCGTTCCGGCCCGAGGTCTTCCCGCCGACGACGTTCAAGCAGTCGAAGTGGCCGTGCCTCGCGGTCGGCAAGGTCCGCCACGTCGGTGAGCCGGTGGCGCTCGTGGTCGCCGAGTCGCGGTACCTGGCCGAGGACGCGGCCGAGCTCGTCCAGGTGGAGTACGACCCGCTCCCGGCGGTCGTCGACCCCGAGCAGGCGCTCGCGCCCGGCGCCCCGCTCGTGCACGAGGAATTCGGCGACAACCTCGTGATCACGTACGCGGCCGAGACCGGCGACGTCGAGGCGGCGTTCCGCAGCGCTGCCTTCGTGCTGCGCGAGCGGTTCCGGTCGAACCGGCACTGCGCCCTTCCCCTCGAGGGACGCGCGACGCTCGCGCGCGCCGAGGGCGACGGATCGATCACCCTCTGGACGTCGAGCCAGACGCCGCACACCGTCCGCACGCGCATCGCGGACCTGATGGGCATTCCCGAGCAGATGCTGCGCGTCATCGCACCCGATGTCGGCGGCGGCTTCGGGTTGAAGGCGATGGTCTTCGCGGAGGAGCTCCTCTCGTGCTTCCTCGCCCGCGAGCTCGGCGTGCCGGTCCGCTGGACCGAGGACCGCCGGGAGCACTTCGTCAACTCCTTCCACGCGAAGGACGACGTCGTCGACTGCGAGATGGGCTTCGCCGCCGACGGGACGGCGCTCGGGATCCGCGTCCGGATCCTGGGCGACCTCGGTGCGTACGCGGCGGATCCGTGGCACTCCGCGTTCGAGGCCCTGCAGATCACCGGCATCTTCCCCGGCCCGTACAAGATCCCGAACTACGCCTTCGACTGCCGCGCCGTCTGCACGAACAAGACGACGCTCAGCGTCTACCGCGGCGTCGGCGTGCCGGCCGCGGTCTGGGTCCACGAGCACATGATGGACCTCGCGGCCCGCCGGCTCGGGATGGACCCGGCCGAGCTGCGCCGCCGGAACATGATCCGGCCCGAGGAATTCCCCTACCGGGCCGCCAACGGCTCGGAGTACGACAGCGGCAGCACGACCGAGGCGCTCGCCGACGCGCTCTCGGCGATCGACTACGACGGCTTCCGACGGCGCCAGCGCGAGGCGCGCGCGGCGGGGCGGCACCTCGGCATCGGCATCGCGACCTACGTCGAGCCCACCACCTGGGGCACGCAGAACCTGCACGCCGGCGGCGTCGACATCTCGAGCTACGAGTCCGCGAACGTCCGCATGGACCCGAACGGCGGCGTCGTGGTGAGCGTCGGCACCCTGTCCCACGGGCAGGGGCACTTCACGACGTACGCGCAGATGGTCGCCGACCAGCTCGGCGTGCGGGTCGAGGACGTGAAGGTCGTGCAGGGGGACACGCAGGCGACGCCGTACGGCTGGGGCACCTGGGGCAGCCGGAGCATGGTCGCGGGCGGGGGCGCGGTCGTCAAGGCCGCCGGCCGCCTGCGCGAGAAGATGCTCCGCATCGCGGCGCACCTCCTCGAGGTGAGCCCGACCGATCTCGAGGTCGTGCCGGGCAAGGTGCAGGTGAAGGGCGTGCCGACGAAGTGCATGACCCCGCGCGACGTCGCCCGGACCGCCATCTTCTCGACCTGGGACCTCCCGAAGGAGGAGAGCTTCGGCCTCGAGGCGACCGAGTACTACGATCCCCCTCCCCTCACCTGGACGAACGCGACCCACGTCGTCGAGGTCGAGGTCGACGTCGACACGGGGCTCGTGCGGATCGCCCGCTACGTCGTGGTCGAGGACTGCGGCACGATGATCAACCCGATGATCATCGAAGGGCAGGTGGTCGGCGCGATCGCGCAGGGGATCGGGATGGCGCTCTACGAGCACCTCGTCTACGACGACGCGGGCCAGCTCCTCACGACCTCGCTCATGGACTACCTCGCGCCCACGGCGTGCGACGTGCCACGCGTCGAGATCGGACACCGCGAGACGCCGAGCCCGCTCACCGTGAACGGCGTGAAGGGGGTCGGCGAGGGCGGGACGATCGGCGCGCCGGCGGCAATCGCCAACGCCGTCGCGGACGCGCTCGCGCCGTGGAACGTCAAGGTGACGGAGCTGCCGCTCTCGCCCGAGCGGGTCTTCCGCCTGGTCGCGCGAGCGCGCGGCGCGTGAGCCGCGTCCGCCCGCGTCTCGCGGCTCACTCCGGCCGGCGCGGGGCCGAGATGCCGTGCCGCCGCATCTTGCGGTGGAGCGTGATGCGGTGGACGCCCAGCCGGGCGGCGGCGCGGGACACGTTGCCGCCGCACTCGCGGAGCACGCGGAGGATCGCCTCGCGCTCGGCCGCGTGCAGCGCCGACGCGTCGGCCGCCGGGGCGTCCGCCGTCGCGGGCGTCACCGCCCGGAGGTCGTCGGCCGTGATCCTCGTCCCCGCACGCTCGGCGGCCTGGAGGAGGACGTTCCGCAGCTCCCGCACGTTCCCGGGCCAGGGGAGCGCCGAGAGCCGGGCCTCCGCCGCGGCGTCGAGCCGCTTCGCGATGCCGTGCCGCGCGAGGAGGTGGCGAGCGAGCAGCGGCACGTCCTCCCGGCGCTCGCGGAGCGGCGGGAGAAGGACGGTCAGGACGTTCAGGCGGTGGTAGAGGTCGGCGCGGAAGCGACCGGCCGCGACGCTCGCGGCGAGGTCGGCCTTCGTCGCGGCGATCACGCGCACGTCGACGCGCCGCGGCTTCTCGGCGCCGAGGCGCACGACCCGCCCCTCCTCGAGCACGCGGAGGAAGTGGGCCTGCATGCGCGGCGGCATGTCCTCGACCTCGTCCAGGAAGAGCGTTCCCCCGTCGGCCAGCTCGAGCTTTCCCGTCCGGCCCCCGCGGCTCGCGCCCGTGAAGGCGCCGTCGGCGTAGCCGAAGAGCTCCACGCCGAGCAGCTCGTCGTTCATGCCGCCGCAGTTGAGCGGCACGAACGGCCCGCCGCGGCGCAGGCTCGCACGGTGGATCGCGTGCGCGAAGAGCTCCTTGCCGGTGCCAGACTCGCCGCGGACGAGGACGGGCAGCTCGCGGTTGGCGAATCGCTCGGCGTCGGCGATGGCACGACGGATCGCGGGGCTCTCGCCCACCACGTCGCCGAAGTCGAAGGCGGCCTCCCAGCGCCCGCCGCCGGCCGGCTCGCGCACGGCGACGCGCGGCGCGGCGAGCGTGACCAGGAAGCCGAGCACCTGCCCGTCGCGCGTCACGGGCAGCACCGTCGCGCGCCCGCTGCCGTGCCGCGTCTCGACGCGGACGTCGCACGCGCTCGTGAGCGCGTCGAGCCGGATGGCCGCCCCGTGGAACCGGAAGCCGGGGAGCTGCGTCAGCCGGCGGCCGATCACCTGCTCCGGCGGGAGGCCGAGCAGCTCGACGGCGCGCGGCGCGCCGGCGACGACGGCGCCCGTCGCCGCGACGCAGAGGACCGCGTCGGCGGAAAAGTGCGCGCGGTGCGCCTCGTAGCGCTCGAGCAGGAAGAGCCGGCGGCCGAGATCCTCCTCCGCGAGCCGCTGCTCGATCATGCCCGCGCACCCCGCGACCAGCTCGAGCGCGCGCGGGTGCGCGATCTCGTCGTAGCCGTACACGCTGAGCGTACCGCGGAGCTCGCCCGCGTGGTGGATCGGCGCCGCGCTCCCCGTCCAGCGGTTGCCCAGCTCGCCGTAGTGCTCGCTCCAGTGGATCTGGATCGGCGTGTCGAGGAGCGTGCTCACGGCGAGGGCGTCCGTCCCGACGCGGTCCTCGGACCACTGCGAGCCGAGGACGACGTTGATCGCCGCGGCGGCGTCGATCGCCCGCTGCGAGCCACGGATGTCGATCGGACGACAGTGTGCGTCGGAGAGGAGCACGAGCGCGCGGTCGATCGCGTCGGAGAGGAAGACGAGCACCGGCGCCGCCGCCGCCTTGAGCGTCTCGGGGACCGGGCCGCTCAGCCGGTCGTCCGAGACGAGGAGCGGCGCGGCCCGGATGCCCGGGTCGACGGCATGGGCGCGCGAGCGGAGCCACGAGCCGCGGACGATCGGTCGCAGGCGCTCGAGCCCGTCGTCCCGGCCGGCGAGGAACCGATCGCGGATCTGGCGGACCCGGCGCGTTTCCCCCGAGTCGTGCTCGACGAGGCTGCTCTTCAGCACCGGACGTCTCCTCTCGCGAGCATTAGGTCAGTCCCGATCGGCTTTGCAATACGTGGAGCGCAACAGGTGTAGCACCCGCGCCGCACGGCGTCCGCGCGGGCTCGCCCGTCGGATGGCACGCTCGTTGCCCTCCTCCGTCCGCAGGAGGGATCGGCCGGATGAGCGAACGTCAGCACGTGAAGATGCCCGCGTCGCAGGGGCTCTTCGACCAGTTGGGCATCGTCGAGGCGGTGCGGGTGGGGAACACGGTCACGGTGTCGGGGCAGGTCGGGTGGGACGAGAAGCTCGAGCCCGCGGTCGGCCTCGAGGCTCAGGCGCGGCAGGCGTTCCGGAATCTGAAGGCGGTGCTCGCGAAGGCGGGCGCGCGCCCGGAGCACGTGACGCACCTCTTCCTCCTGTTCGTCGACCCGGGCCAGGGGACGAGCCTCGGCGACGACGCGGCCGTCGTCTTCGAGGCGAAGAACGAGGTGATGCCGGAGTGCCGCCCCGCGGCGACCGGCTGCCGGGTGGCTGGGCTCATCCACCCCGACCTGCTGCTCGAAGTGCACGCAACCGCCGTCATCGACTGAAAGCGAGGGAGAAGGAGAGAACCATGCGGTTTGGTCTGTTGCAGGAAGCGGAGACGGAGATCGGCTCGACCCACTACTTCCGGTATCGCGAGCTGATCCGCGAGGTCCAGCGCGCGGAGGAGATGGGCTTCGACTACTGGGGAACGTCGGAGCAGCACTTCGTGAGCCCGCTCGCGACGGTGACGGCGCCCGAGGTGCTCTACGGCGCGATCGCCGCGCAGACGCACACGATCGCCATCCGGCACATGGTCACGCTGCTGCCGTTCAACTTCAACCATCCGCTCCGCGTCGCGGAGCGCATCGCGACGCTCGACGTCGTCTCCAACGGCCGCGCCCAGCTCGGCTGCGGCCGGGCGAACCACCTCTGGCAGCTCGACGCCTTCCAGATCAAGGCGACGGAGACGCGGGCGCAGATGCTCGAGGCGATGGAGATCATCGACAAGGCGCTCCGGCTCGACCAGTTCGAGCACGAAGGACCGCTCCTCAAGATCCCGAAGCGGCGGCTCTCGCCGCGTCCCGTCCAGCACCCGCGGCCGCCGATGTACGTGATCGCGACCAGCATGGAGTCGCACCAGATCGCCGGCGAGCGCGGCCACGGCGTCATCTCGTGCGACAATTGGCGCGGCTGGGACCACCTCGAGGAGCAGGCGAGCCTCTACAAGAAGGCGATCGCGGCGGCGAAGCCGGCGAGCGGCATCGTCCTCAACTCGATGGGCGCCTGCGCGCTCACGGGGTACTGCGCCGAGACCTGGGAGGAGGCCGCGGACGTCGGCGGGCCGATCGCGTTCAGCTTCCTGAACGGCGTGCTCGAGAACCTCTACCTGCCGCTCGCGAGGGCCTCGAAGGACTACGCGTACTTCGAGACGATCGCGACGCGGCTCGACAAGCTGCGGCACACGGGCGACGCGCGGGCGCTGAACGACCGGACGCCGACCGTCATCCTCGGCACGCCCGATCAGGTCATCGAGAAGGTGAAGCGCCTCGAGAAGATGGGGTATCACGAGGTCGTGATGCGCATCGACGGCATGGGCCACCAGAAGCTCATGAAGTCCCTCGAGCTCATGGGGAAGTACGTGATCCCCGAGTTCAAGCGGCCGAACAGCGTCGTCCGCGAGCTGTCCATCGAGGGGAGGGTCGCATGAGCGCCGACCGCGCGGCCGAGGAGGCGGTCGTCCGCGTCTACGAGCAGTGGGCGAAGGCCTTCAAGGCGGTCGACGCGGCGACCATGAAGTCGCTCTGGGACCAGGACTACCCCGGCCTCGTCTACCAGGCCGAGGAGTCGGCCGACCCGATCTACGACTGGGCCGGGATCGCGAAGTACTGGGACACGGTCGGGCAGATCCTGCTCGGCGTGAGCCGGTGGGACGAGCTCACCCGGAAGGTCGCGATCACCGGCGACGCGGCGCTCGTCTACGTGAAGAACATGACGAGCCTCAAGATCGCCGGCGTGAAGGACGAGCTCGCGGGCGAGCTGCGCTCGACGCTCGGGCTCCATCGGCGCAACGGCCGGTGGCTCCTCATCCACTATCACGAGTCGCGCGCGCTCGATTTGGAGGCGATCCTCCGCGGCGGCTGATCGAACCGCGGAGAGCGCCCCGGCGGCCGTCCCGAGCGGGGCGGGTCGCGGGGCACGAGCTCGGCGGCGAGGCGTGCGAGCGGGGGCGCGACGAGCGGCCCCCGCCGCCCGGCCGCGCCGACGTCGCCGCCGAGGAGGTAGCGCGCGCGCCGGCGCCGACCGTGGCGGCGAGGACGGCGGCGACCAGCGCTCCGTCGCTCGCCGTGTCGGACGTGAGGAGGACCTCCTCCCCGCCCGGACGCGGAAGAGGTCGCGGACGAGGCAGTCCACGGCGCGCGCGAGGTCGGGGCCGGCCGCCGTCCGTCCCTCGCTCATGCCGCGAGCGGCGGACGGCGGCGGCCGACGCCCGTTGCGCTCTCGAAGGCGTGCGCGAGCTGGAGCACGGCGAAATCCGCCCGGTGCCGGCCGACGATCTGCACGCCGACGGGCAGCCCCTCGTCCGTGAAGCCGCACGGGACGGAGATCGCCGGGAGGCCGGTCACGCTGATCCAGTAGCACGATCGCATCCAATCGACGTAGCTCGTCATCGGCACCCCTTCGATCTCACGGACCCACGGCTCGCCGACGTCGAACGGCGGCACCTGGTTCACCGGGCAGACGAGGAACTCGTAGCGCGCGAGGAACTCGCGGATGCGGTGGTAGACGCGCGTGCGCGCCAGCTCGGCGCGGCCGAGGTCGGGGCCCGTGAGCCGCCGGCCCTCCTCGATGTTCCACACGACGCTCTCGTTCATGACGTCGCGATGGGCGTCGAGGAGGTGGCCGTGGCTCAGCTCGAAGAACCACGCGCGCCACGCGCGGAAGGCCTCGTCGGCCTCCGCAAAGTCCGGCTCCGCCTCCTCGACGACGCAGCCGAGGTCCGCGAACACGCCGCGCTGCCCTTCGAGGACGGCCGTCACGCGACGGTCGACGGGAAGGCCGCCCAGGTTCCGGCTCCACGCGATGCGCGTGCCGCGCAGGTCGCGCGCGAGCGGCTGCGCGAAGAGGTGCCCCGGCTCGGCGATTCCGATCGGCGACCGCGGATCGGGTCCGGCAACCGCGGAGAGTCCGAGCGCGACGTCCGCGACGCTGCGCGCGAGGAGCCCCTGCACCGAGAGCCCGAACCACGCCGCGGCGCGCGGCCAGACCGGTACGCGCCCGGGCGACGGGCGGAAGCCGACGACGTTGTTGAAGTTGCCGGGGTTCCGGAGCGACCCGCCGAGATCGCTGCCCGTCGCGAGCGGCACCATGCCGCACGCGACCGCGACCGCCGACCCGCCGCTGCTCCCGCCGCACGTCTTCCTCGGATCCCACGGATTCCGGGTCGCACCGAAGACCGCGTTGTAGGTCTGCGAGCCCGCGCCGAACTCCGGCGTGTTCGTCTTCCCGACCGTGATCGCGCCGGCGGCGTGCACGCGCTCGACGATGAGCGCGTCGGCGTCCGGGACGTGGTCTGCGAACACGCGCGAGCCGTACGTCGTGCGGAGCCCGCGCGTCGGGATCACGTCCTTGTGCGCGACGGGGAGGCCGTGCAGCGGGCCGAGGGCGGCGCCCGAGGCGACGGCGCGGTCGGCGGCGGCGGCCGCGGCGACGAGACGCTCGCGCGGGACGCGCGTCACGAGCGCGTTCACGGCGGGGTCGACGCGCTCCACCCGTGCCAGGTGCGCGGCCATGACCTCGGCGCAGGACACCTCCCGCGCGCGGATGCGCCGCGCGAGGTCCACGGCCGATTCGAAAGAGAGGTCTCGGTCCACCATCGCGCCCGTCCGCCGTCCGGGCGGAGAGTGCCGGCGAAATCCGCCCGGGTCAACCGTTACTCATATTGACATGAGTATCGCTGGAGCCGTATACGGCCGCCGCGGTCGAGCGGGCGGCGCATGGGAGCCGTGCGGGACACCTATATTATTGTTGCGCGGCGGGACCTCGGCCGCGCCATCCGCGTCGACGACGGGGGCCTCCGCCCGGGACGGGGCCGGTTCGACGACTCCCCGTGGATGCGAGGCACGCATGTTCGACCGTAGGCTCCCGCTCTGGTACCAGCTCGCGCGGGTCCTGCGGACGCGGATCCTGAACGGCCAGCTCGCGCATGGCTCCCGCCTTCCGCCGGAGGCGCAGCTGGCGCCGCAGTTCGGCGTGAGCGTCATCACCGTGCGCCAGGCGATGAAGCTCCTCGAGGAGGAGGCGCTGATCGTCCGGCGGCGCGGGCGTGGGACGTTCGTCACCGCGGAGCAGCTGCCGCGCCGCCGGGAGCTGAAGCTCGTCGGGACCGCGGCGACCGTGAACGCCCCCCAGGGGGCGGACCACATGATCGTCCTCGAGCGCGGCGCGCGCCCCGTGCCGGAGGAGCTGCGCCACGTCTTCCAGGACACGGACACCCTGAGCTTCTTCCGCCGCCTGCGTGGCCCGAAGGGCACGGCCCATTCGTACGCGGTCGACTGGGTCGTGCCGGAGTACGGCGCGCAGGTGACCGACGAGCTGCTCGAGCGGTTCCCGATGGTGAAGATCCTCCGCGACGTGGTAGGCCTCCAACTCGGGAAGCTGACGCTCTCTCTCACCGCCATGACGCCGAGCACCGAGGTCGCGAGCCTTCTCGGGATCGATCTCTTCGCGCCGGTCGCCCGCTACACGGCGACCGCGGCCGACCGGAGCGGCCGGGTGGTCGACGTGGCGACGATCTACCATCGGGCGGACGAGTTCCAGTTCACGATCGACATCGACGTGAGCGGCGAGCCCGCGCGCGGGAACGCGTCCGCCGGGGGGCGCTGGGAGCTCCGCGAGCACGAGAGCGGCACGCAGCCGTCGCGTCCGGCGGCTCGCACACCCGCGTGATGCGGACGCTCTTCGACGTCCTCGCCGCGCGCGCCCGCGATGCGGCGTCTCCCGCGCTCGTCGACGACGGGACGGGCGACGCCATGACCGGGGTCGCGCTCGCCGCGCGCGTGCGGCGCCGCGCGGGGGCGCTCCGTCGCGCGGGCGTCCGCGCGGGCGACCGCGTCGCCGTGCTGCTCGGGAACTCGCTCGCGTGCGCGGAGACGCTGCTCGCGGTCCCGGCCCTCGGCGCGGCCGTCGTGCCGCTCAACACGCGGCTCGCGCCGCCCGAGATCGACGCGCGCCTCGCCGACGCGGAGCCGGCCCTCCTCGTCGCCTCGGCCGACCGGCGCGACCAGCTGGCCGGCCTCGCACACCTCCCGCCGGTCGTCGAGCCGGACCTCGCCGGCGACGACGCGATCGACGCCGCCCCCCGGCCGGACGACGCGGCGGTCATCCTGTACACGTCCGGCACGACGGGGCGCGCGAAGGGCGCGGTCCTGACGCACGCGAACCTCGTGTGGAACGCCGAGCGCATCGCCGAGTGGCTGGCGCTCGGGCCCGCCGACCGGGTCTTCACCACGATGCCCCTCTTCCACGTGAACGCGATCGTCGTCGGCCTGCTCGCGCCCCTCGTCGCCGGCGGCGCGGCGATCATCGCCGACCGCTTCCGCGCCGAGCGCTTCTGGACGAGCGTCGCGCGCCACCGGGCGACGACGGGCGGCACGGTCCCGACCATGCTCGCGCGGCTCCTCGCCGACACCGAGCCCGACCCGGCGGCGACCGCGAGCCTGCGCTTCCTCGCGACGGGCTCGGCGCCCGTCCCCGGGGATCTCCTCCTCGCCTTCGAGCGTCGCTTCGGCGTCCCGGTGATCGAGGGCTACGGCCTCACCGAGTGCACGTGCCGCGCGACGTTCAACCCGATCGACGGCCGCCGGCGGCCGGGCTCGGTCGGGCTGCCGCTCGCCCCGCTCCGCGTCGTCGACGCCGACGGCCGCGACGTGCCTCCCGGGGCGGTCGGCGAGATCGTCCTCCGGGGCCCGCACGTGATGCAGGGATACTTCCGGAACCCGGACGCGACCGCGCGGACGCTCCGCGACGGCTGGCTCCACACGAACGACCTCGGATGGATCGACGCCGACGGCTTCGTGCACGTCGCGGGGCGGGTGAGCGAGCTCATCATCCGCGGGGGCGAGAACGTCTACCCGCGCGAGGTGGAGGAGGTGCTGCTCGCGCACCCGGGCGTGGCGGAGGCCGCCGTCGTAGGGCTTCCCGATCCGACGTACGGCGAGGTGGTCGCCGCCGTCGTCGTCGCCCGGCCCGGCACCGCGATCGAGACGGACGCGCTCGCGGACTGGTGCGGGGCGCGGCTCGCCGACTTCAAGCGGCCAGCCCGCATCCGGGTCGTTCCGGAGCTCCCGCTCCCGCGCGACGCGCCCGGACGGCGGGCGTCGCGCCGGGCGCGTCGCACCGTTCCGCTACTGGTTCGACCAGTTCGGCTCCTCGTACACGGCCATGTACTCGGAGGAGTCGAGGTTGTCGTACCAGCTCTTCAGGTCCCGGGCGGTCGCCTCCTTGCCCCAGTGCTTCTCGAGCGCGGTGATGATCCAGTCGTCGAAGTCGACCAGGTGCTCGGGGTCGATCTCGGCCATGAGGATCATGAGCCCGAGCTTCCCGCCGACGACCGGCCGGTAGACCTTCCACTTGAACTGCGGCAGCTGCTGCTTGAGCGCCGGGATGAAGCGTTCGTGCATGATCCGCGCGTTCTCGGCGTCGCGGCCCGGCTTGATCACGTCCGTCACGATGATGTGCAGCTTGCGCTCGGCCATCGCCCGTTCTCCTTTCGTCGCCGCGCCGGTCAGGCGCGGAGGTTCGTCACGCGGCGCTGCGGCTTGGGGCGCGCCCTGCCCCCGAGACAGCGATCGAGGACCCATTGCACGAGGCGGTGCGGACACGGCTCGTCGAGGGAGAAGCGGCCGGGCCGATAGAACCGGGACCGATATCCCTCGGTCGTCCGCTTCGTGATCTCGATGTCCTCGAGCGTGAAGCCGTCGAGCCCTTCGATCGGTCCGCGCGCGATCTCGAGGAAGTCCGGCCGGTCCTCGTACGCGCTCGGGAAGTACCAGTCGCAGACGAGCTTCGTCCGATCCCGCCCCTCCGGCATCATCACGTAGAACGTCATGCCGTCGGGCTGGAGGAGGAGGAGGAAGTTCGGGTAGACGAGGACGAAGTGCTGCTCGGACCGCTCCCGCTCCGTGAGCGTCTCGATCACCCACCTCGACTCGCCGATGCTGCCTGGCGTGTTCATGCTCGCCGGCTGGCTGCCGGTGAAGATCATGTCGTACCAGAGGCCGGGCTCGCCGTCCTTGTACGTCCACCGCTTCATGTCGAGATACTCCGTGCCCGCGGCGCTGCGGTGGGTGGCGGCGACGTGGTACGTCTCCATGGCGTTCTCGACGAGCATCTTCCAGTTGCACTCGAAGCCGTACGTGCGGCGCTCGACGAACGTCATCTCGGCGAGCCGGTAATTCCGCACGTACGCCGGGAGGTCGCCGAGCGCGTCGAGGAGCGGCCGCGCCTCGGGATCGAAGTTGACGAACAGGATGCCGGCCCACGCTTCCAGGCGGAGCGGCGTGAGACCCCACTGGCTCCGGTCGAAGCCCTTCACCTCGTGCATGTCGGGCGCGATCAGCAGCTCGCCCTTCGGCGAGTACGTCCAGCCGTGGTACGGGCACTCGAACGCCCGGCACGTCCCCTCGCCCGTCGCGAGGACGGCGCCGCGGTGGCGGCAGATCGCCGAGAACGCGTGCAGCTCGCCGCCGAGGTCACGCGTCACCAGCACCGGCTCTCCTGCGAGCGTGATCGTGAAGTACGCGCCCGGCTGCGGGAGCTGCGCCTCGTGGCCGGCCCACAGCCACTCCTTCATGAAGATGCGCTCGACCTCGAGCGCATGGAACGCCGGCGACAGGTAGTACGCCGCGGGCGGCGACGTCGCCTCGTCGAGCGGACGCCGCATCGCCTCGAGCTCCGCCTTGGTGAAGATTCCAGCTGCTTCGCTCATGATTCACCTCGTGATTGGTCGTGGCCATCGACGGCTCCGCCGACGGCCCAGAACGGACGCTCGCCGCCGAGTCACGCGCGCCACCTCCGCGGTCGCGAGCTGCGCTCCTCGGGTCCATGGCGTCGTCTCCTGCTCACCCGTGCATTGACATCGCGTCGCGGCCCGTGTGACTGTCGCGCCGACAGGGAGGTTCGTCATGCGCATCCTTCACACGATGATCCGCGTCGGGAACCTCGACCGCTCGCTCCGCTTCTACTGCGACACGCTCGGCATGCGGCTCCTCGGCCGCGAGGACTATCCCGAGCACGAGTTCACGCTCGCGTTCGTGGGCTACACCGACGAGGACTCCGGCCCGGTGATCGAGCTCACGCACAACTGGGACATCGAGTCGTACGACCTCGGCAAGGGCTTCGGGCACATCGCGCTCGGCATGGAGGACATCCACGCCGCGTGCGACGAGTTCCGCCGCAAGGGCGCGAAGATCACGCGCGAGCCCGGTCCGATGCAGGACGGCTCGACCGAGATCGCGTTCCTCGAGGATCCCGACGGCTACAAGATCGAGCTGATCACGTGGCCGCGGAACGCCGTCCGCCGCGGCGGCTGAGGAGCGCGGCGTCATCGGGACCTCGCAGCGCCCCGGCGCGCGACGGCGAGCAGCGAGATGAACTCGTGGACGAGGTCCGCGGCGAGGACGCAGGTCGTCGCGCCGGGATCGTCGTAGGGCGGCGCGACCTCGACCACGTCGAACGCGACGACGCCGAGCCCCACGAGCCCCCGGACGAGCTCGAGGGTCTCCCAGCTCGTGAAGCCGCCGACCTCCGGGATGCCCGTCCCCGGCGCGTACGTCGGGTCGACGAGGTCGATGTCGAAGGAGAGGAAGCACGGACCGCGGGAGAGCACGTCCGTCGGGACCTCGACGTACGCCGGGAGCGGCCGGCCGTTCCGCATCGCGCGGAACGCCCGCGCGATCGTGTCGGGGACCTCCGCCACCGTCGTCGCGCGCTCGGCGAAGCTCGTGAGCGCCCGGAAGACGCCGAGCCGGTCCTTCGTCTCGTGCAGGGCCCCGCGCCCCTCGTCGAGCGCCCACCGCGGGACGTTCGCGCTCACCGTGAGGACCGGCGTCCGGCTGGAGGATGAGGAGGACGAAGTGGTGCATCCGCCGCGCCGCCTCGGTGAGCCTCGGGACCGTCCAGGCGACCTCCCCGACGCTCCCGGGCTGGTCGGGCGTGATCGGCCGCGACTGCCGCCCTTCCGGAAGCCCCACCGGCGGATGTCCGTGTCCTCCGTCCCCGTCGCGCAGACGTGCGCGATCGGGACGTGGTGGCCCTCCATCGCCCTCTCGGCCAGCATCTTCCAGCAGCGGTCGAAGGCTCGCGCTCGCCGAGGATGCGCGCGGCGAGCCCGCCCATCGCTACTCGACCGGCGTCGGGCCGTGCGGGAATTCGGCCCAGCAGACCGGGTCGTGGCTCGGCCACACGCGCGCGTCCGTGGCGTCGCGCAGCGCCTTCAGGCGGACGACCGACTGCACCGCGGCGGCCGTGTCGTGGTCGAGCGGCATCGGCGCCAGCGCGTCGAACGTCTCGTTGATCTGCACGGTGTCGCCGGCGAGGATCACGGGGCGGTTCGGGAGGTCGACGACGAGCGCCGAGTTGCCCGGCGTGTGCCCCGGGGTGACGAGCATCCGGAGCTTCCCGTCGCCGAAGAGGTCCGTGTCCCGGTCGAGCTCGACCCAGTCGAACCCGCGCGTCGGAAGGAGGTCGTTCAGGCAGAAGACCGACCGGACGTACTGCTTCGGCCAATACGCGTTCGGCAGCTCGCCCGCGCCGATGAAGAACTTCGCATTCGGGAACATGTACATCCCGCCGGTGTGGTCCATGTGGAGGTGCGAGATGACGACGTACTTCACGTCCTCGAGCTGGTAGCCAAGCCCGCGCAGCTGGTAGTCGACCGCGTCCTCGCGCCTCATCCGGAGCCGGAAGAGCGTCGCGCCCGCGCCCCACCATGCGACCGGGTCCTCGGCCACCTTCGGGTGGCTTCCGGTGTCGAAGAGCACGAGCCCGCGCGGGTGCTCGATGAGGAAGGCCGGCGCGGGCACCGTGAGCAGCTCCTCGCCGCCCCCGACGTAGAGCAGCTCCTTCGGACACGTGAAGTCGGCGCCCGGCAGCGCGAAGATCCGAACGCTGGAGCCCGCCATCGTGAGCCCTCCTGTCAGCGCGAGAGATACCCGCCGTCGCACACGACCGCCGAGCCGGTCATGAACGAGGCGTCGTCCGAGGCGAGGAACGCGATCACCGCCGCGATCTCGGATGGATCGGCGACGCGCCCGACCGGTGCCGCCGCGGCGTCCTCCGTCCAGAGCCGCTCGATCTCCACCGCGTCGCTCGTGAAGTCCTCGTAGGCGCGAGTCCGCGCCGCGCCGGGGCAGACGCAGTTCACGCGGATGCCGTCCGCCGCGTAGCGGGTCGCGAGCGACGTCGTGAGCTGCCGCGCGCCGGCTTTCGACACGTTGTAGACGAACGTGCTCTCGGTCCCGTTCACCTCCTGCCCGATGCAGCTCGAGATCGACGACAGGTTCACGATCGCACCCGAGCGCTGGCGGAGCATCACGGGCAGGACGTGCTTCGTGCAGAGGAACATGCTCGTCAGGTTGTTCGCGATGACCCGGTTCCACTCCTCGAGCGTCGTCTCGACCGGATCCTTGAAGTGGTGCACACCCGCGTTGTTCACCAGCACGTCGATCCGGCCGAACCCCGACACCGCCTCGTGCGCGATCGCCTCGGCCGTCGCCTCCTGCGAGACGTCCCCGGCCACCTGCCGCACGCGATCCGGCGCCGCCGCCTCGCCGGCGACCCGGGCGAGCCCGTCGGCGCGCACGTCGTTCAGGACGAGGCGCGCGCCCTCGCGCCCGAGCCGGATCGCCGTCGCGCGGCCGATGCCGTTCGCGGCCCCCGTCACGATCGCAACCTTGCCCTCGAGCCTCATCTGATTCGTTCCGGGCTCGCGACCGTGTGCGCTCACCGCGGCGGGACGTCCTCGTCGAAGCAGCGCTGGAGCACGTAGTGCGCGAAGCGGTACGGCGCCTCCTCCATGTGCGAATAGCGCCCGGGGCGGAAGAGCCGCGACTGGTACGCGCGGAACGTCTGCCCCGTGACCTCGACGTCCTCCCGGTTGAAGCCCTCGATCCCGGCGACGGCGTTCCGCGCGACGTCGGCGAAGTCCGGGCGGGCCGCCACCGACTTCGGAAAGCGCCACTCGCAGATCAGCTTCGCCCGATCGTGCCCGCCGTCGGGAACCATGATGAAGAAGACCGCGCTGTCGGGCTGGAGGATGATCATGAGCGTCGGGTAGACGAGGATGAAGTCGTGCTTGTGCGTCTCCGCTTCGGTGAGCGTGGGAATCGTCCACGCGACCGTCCCCGCGCCGCCCGGGACGTTCATGCTGATCACCTCCCGGCCGGCGAAGAGGAGGTCGTCCCAGAGGCCGCGCGCGCCCTTCTTGAAGCCCCAGTTGCGGAGGTTCTCGTACTCCGTCCCGGCCGCGGACTTGTGCGTGAGCGGCAGGTGGTACGCCTCCATCGCGTTCTCGACGATCATCTTCCAGTTGCACGGAAAGTCGTAGGCGCGGCGGTCGGTGCAGACCATCGTGCCGAGGCGGTAGTTCGCGATGTACTCGGGGGCGTCGCCGAGCGTCTCCGCGAGCGGGCGGCAATTCGGGTCGAAGTTGACGAAGACGATCCCCTCCCACGTCTCGACCCGAAGCGGCACGAGGCCGTAGGCGGAGCGGTCGAAGCCGCGCGCGCGGTCCATCTCGGGCGCCGCGACGAGCTGTCCCGCGAGCGAGTACGTCCAGCCGTGGTACGGGCACGTGAACGCCGCGCACGTCCCCCGCCCGCTCGCGACGATCGCGCCGCGGTGGCGACAGACGGCCGAAAAGGCGCGCAGCACGCCGTCGCGCCCGCGCACGACGACGACCGGCTCCGACGCGATCGTCGAGGCGAAGAAGCTCCCGGGCTCCCCGAGCTCCGCCTCGTTGCCCGCCCAGCTCCACTCGCGGAGGAAGATGCGCTCGACTTCGAGCTCGTAGAGGGCGCGCGAGGTGTAGTACTTCGCCGGCGGCGGCGCGGCCTCGTCGATCGGCCGCTTCATGGCGGCGAGCTCCTGCTCGGTGAAGATCTCCGTCGCTGCCCGGCGCATGACCGTCGGCTCGCGAAGCAAGAGGGGTGCCGGCGTCGGCCCCGGGCCAGCGCGCGCGCGTCGAGTAACGGGGACGCAACAGCTGTAGTGGGACGCCGCCACACGTGTTGCGCGCATCCCGAGGCGCCTGGCGCCGCGCCCGGCGAACCGCTATGACCGAGTGACCGCTCCGCGGCGGCGCGGGACGGGAAGCGCGGCGTGCGCGGGAACGAGGACCGGATCGAAGAAGCGAGGCAGCCGACCGCGCGCGCGGCGCGCGCGGTGCTGCTCGCGGCGCTCTTCGCGGCGGCGCTCGCCCTCCGACCCCAGGTGATCGCGCTCGGGCCCCTGCTTCCCGACATCATGCGCGACCTGGGCGTGTCCCACGCCGTCGGCGGGCTCCTGGCGACGATCCCGGTGCTCTGCATGGGGGTGTTCGCGCCCGTCGCGCCGTGGCTCGCACGCCGGATCGGCGCGAGCCGCGGGATCGGCGTGGCGCTCGTCGTGATCGCGGTCTTCGGCCTCGTCCGCCTCTGGCCCGCGGATGCGTGGGCCGTCGTCGCGCTGACGGTCGGCGTCGGCCTCGGCATGGGCGTCGGGAACGGGATCCTGCCCGTCGTCACGAAGCAGCACTTCGCCCACCGCCCCGCGTTCGCGACCAGCGTCTGGGTGACCGGCATCAACACCGGCTCGTTCGCCGCGGCGGCCGCGGTCACGCCGATCGCGGACGTGGCCGGCGGCTGGCGCGCGCCGCTCGCGGCCTTCTCCGTCGCGACGCTCCTCCTCGCCGTCCCGTGGGTCGTGCTCGACGCCGCGCGCGCCGACGGCCCGCCGCTCGAGCGCCTCGAGCGCCTCGCGGAGCGGCCGCCCGTCTGGCGACTCACGATGGCCTTCGCGCTCCTGAGCGCCGTCTTCTACGGCATCAATGCCTGGATGCCGGCGTACTGGGTCGAGCGCGGGAAGACGCCGGCCGAGGCGGCGGCGCTCCTCGCGATCTTCCACCTCGCGTCGCTCTTCCTCACCCTTCCGATCGCGTCGCTCGCCGACCGAATCGGCTCGCGGCGCGCGTGGCTCGGCGGGGGCGGCCTCGTCGCGATCGCCGCCTTCGCGATCGTCATCCACGACCCGGCCCACGCGCGGCCGTGGGCGGGAATCCTCGGGGCGGCCATCGGGGCGCTCTTCTCGCTCGTCATGACGCTCCCACTCGACGTCTGCGCGCACCCCGAGGACGTCGGCGGCGTCGTCGCCGTGATGCTGGGCGTCGGGTACGTGCTCGCCGCCGTCGCACCGTCCGCCCTGGGCGCCGTGCGCGACGCGGCGGGGACGTTCGTCCCCGTCGTCTGGCTGCTCCTCGGGGCGACCGCGGCGTTCGCGGCGGTCGGCGCCGCGTGCGCGCGCGGTCACCCCGGGCGGCGCTAGAACTCGCGCAGCGTGTCGCGGAGCATCTGGTGGCGATACTCGGTGCGGACGGCGCCGCGACGCTGCAGCGCCGGCACGAGCCCTTCCGTCACCTCGAGCACGTAGCGGCGGCTCACGGCCTGGTTGTTCGAGGTGATCAAGTACCCATCGCCGCCGATCTCCTCCATGTAGCGGATCATGTCGTCGGCGACGCTGTCCGGCGTCCCGATGAGCTCGATCGAGGAGGCGAACTCCGCGGAGTCGTGGATCAGCTGGCGGAGCGTCTTGCCGCTCCCCCACTGCTGGAACTTCTCGAGCGAGCCCTGCTCGCCGTTCGTCGTCAAGTGCGGGAGGGGCTCGTCGAGATCGTACTTCGAGAAGTCGATGTCGGTGATCGCGGAGATGAGCCCCAGCGTCTGGTCCATGAACGGCTGGGAGTGGACGAAGCGATCGCGCTTCGCGTACGCCTCCTCCTTCGTCTCGGCGAGCGTCGGCACGACGAGGAAGAGCACCTTGATGTCGTCCGGGTTCCGCCCGTGCTTCTTCGCGCGCGCGCGGATGTCGTTCCGATACTCCTTCATGCCCTCGAGGCCGTCCGCCAGGGTGATGATCGAGTCGGCGTGCTTGGCGGCGAAGTCGCGGCCCTTCGGCGAGCCGCCTGCCTGCACGTAGACCGGCCGCCCCTGCGGCATGCGGCACGTGTTCAGGGGTCCGCGGCACTTGTAGAACTTGCCCTGGAAGTGGATCGGGTGGATCTTCCGGTAGTCGGCGTAGATGTGCCTGTCGCGGTCCCGCACGATCGCGTCCGGCTCCCACGAGTCGAAGAGCTTGTTGACCACGGTCATGAACTCGTCGGCCATGTCGTAGCGCAGCTCGCGGGGCGGCAGCTTGTCGAGCCCGAAGTTCTGCGCGGCGGCGTCCTCGGCGCTGGTCACGATGTTCCAGCCGAAGCGGCCGTGGCAGACGTGGTCGAGCGTCGCGGACAGCCGCGCGAGGAGGAAGGGCGTGTAGCCGAGGGTCGACATCGTGATCACGATGCCGAGCCGCGACGTGTTGTAGCCCATGATCGCGGCGAGCGGCGACGGGTCGTGCTTCGGGACCGTGCCGTACCCGATCTTCGCGTAGAGCTCCGCCGTCCCGCCGTACGCCTCGGAGACGCAGAGCTTGTCCTCGACCATGATGTAGTCGAAGCACGCGCGCTCGAGCATCTGCGCCATGTCGACGAAGAACCGGCCGTCGAACGGGAAGCCGCCGTTCGCGAACGGCTGGTCGTACCAGTCCGCCGTGAAGTTCATGAACCAACCGAGGTGAAACTTCTTCGTCCGTGCCATCGGGCTCTCGTCCCTCCCTACGTCGGTCTCAGCCGCGCCTCGCGGCGAGCGGCCGGGGACCGAGAAACTGACCCTTCGCGGGCGTCAGTCGTTCCATCTGGAGCAGGGCGTCGATGAGGCTCGCGAGCTCGGCCCTCGCCTCCTCGGCCAGGACTCCCTCCTTGAAGTCCGCCGACTGGAGGTAGACGCTCGTCGGGACGACGAGCGCACCGAACCACGCGAGCACGTCTCGCAGGTGCCAGTCGACCCCGAGGTAGTGATGCGGGGTCGCGCCCATGGCGACGATGCCGACCGGCTTCCCGGCGAGCGCCTCGACGGGCAGATGGTCGAGCACGTTCTTGAGCGCGCCGGTGAACGAGCCGCGGTACACCGGGCTCGCGAGGATGACCGCGCGGGCCTCCTGCACGCGGGCGACGATCGACGCGGTGTCGTCGCCGTACTGCTCCGGCGGCCGGCCGTCCGCGAACGCCACCCGGCAGTCCGCGAGGTTGATGAGGGTGGCCTCCCGCCCTTCGAGGGCGCCCTTCAGGGCGGTGAGCATCCGCCCCGGCGGCGTCACGCTTCCGAGGATCGCTACGAGCTTCGACATTGGTGGCATTCGACTCCCCGCCCCGTTTTGGGGTGTCGAGGACGTAAGCAACCGCCGCGCCGGCGGCTTGGGCGCCGATTGCACGAGATATCGTGTCCTCGGCCGAGCTTTCGTTCGGGGGAGCACGCCATTTCGTGACCCGGCCCCGGGCGGTGGGTCCCGGGACGCCCCGCGGGGCGTCGCGCCGCCGTCGCGCTCAGAACGCCGGCGTCTCCGACGGCGGTGCGGCGTCGGTGGGAAGGACGACGGGATATGCGCGCCCCGCCGGAAGCTCCGCCAGCTCCGGCGGACCGACGAGGAGCCCCGCACCCGAAGCGAGCGCGCTCAGCGCGCCCGAGCTCTGCGAGGCGGCGGGCGTCGCGACGAGCCCGTCCGCGCCGTCACGCAACGCGACGCGCGCGAACTCCGTCAGGCCCGGCGCCTTCTTGAGCGGCGTCGCGAGCACGGCACGGACGACGGGGAGGTGCACGCGCCGGTGTCCCTGCATGCGGCGCAGCGCGGGACGCGCGTAGAGCGCGAAGCAGACGAGCGCGGAGACGGGGTTTCCCGGAAGGCCGAAGAAGAGGCGCGTGCCGAGCCGTCCGAACGTGAGCGGCCTGCCGGGCCGCTGCGCGACCCTCCAGAAGAGCCGCTCGACGCGCACGGCGTCGAGCGCCCCCTTCACGAAGTCGAGATCGCCGACGGACACGCCGCCCGACGAGAGGATCACGTCGGCGCGGGCCGCCTCGACGAGCCGGGCCTGGATCTCCTCGGGTCGATCGCGGGCGATCGGCAGCACGAACGCCTCGCCGCCGGCCTCCCGCACCGCGGCGGCGAGGACGTACGCGTTCGTGTCGACGACCTGCCCGCGCGCCGGCGTCTCGCCGACGTCCACGAGCTCGTTCCCGGTGGACAGGACGGCGACCCGCGGCCGGGCGTGGACGAGGAGCGTCGCGCGTCCGACCGACGCGAGGACGCCGACCTCCGGCGCGCCGATCGGCCGTCCCTCTTCGACGACGACGGCGCCCGCGCGGATGTCCTCGCCCGCGTCGCGGATGTTCGCGCCGGGCGCGCACGGCTGGCGCACGAGGATCGTGTCTTCGCGCTCCTCGACGTGCTCGATCGGCACGACCGCATCCGCGCCGTCGGGGATCGTCGAGCCGGTGAAGATCTTGAGCGCCGTCCCCGCCTCGACCCGAGTGGCGAGGACCGTCCCGGCCGGTTGGACGCCGACCACGCGGAGCCGCGCCGGCGCCGCCGCGAGGTCGGCGTGGCGGACGGCGAAACCGTCCATCGCGGAGTACGGCGCCCCCGGCACGTTGCGCGGCGAGACGACCCCCTCTGCGGCGACGCGCCCGAGCGCGTCGAGCAGGGCCACGCGCTCCGCGCCGAGCACGGGCGTGGTGTGGAGCACCTGGTCGAGGGCCTCGCGCGGCGAGATCATGTCACGAGCGATACCGTCCCCCATCCGGCGTTGTCAACGACGCGTCGGCTCGGGTGGTGCGTCAGTCTGTGCGACCAGCACCACCCGGCACGCGGCGCAAATTGACGTCACGCGCGCGCGACGGTACAGCGCGGTGATGCCCGACCCGTCGCCGTGCATTTTCTGCAACGCCGAGCACCGCATCCACCTGGCGAACGCGCTCGCGTTCGCGACGCGGGACGCGGCGCCCGTCTCGCCGGGGCACACGCTCGTCGTGCCGCGCCGCCACTGCGAGAGCCCGTTCGAGCTCACGCCCGACGAGGCCCTCGCGTGCTTCGCACTCCTCCGCGACGTGCGCGCGGAGCTCATGGCGTCCGGCCGCCCGCCCGACGGCTTCAACGTCGGCGTCAACGTGGGTGCGGCCGGAGGCCAGAGCGTCCCGCACGTCCACGTCCACGTGATCCCCCGCTACCGCGGCGACGTCGCCGAGCCACGCGGCGGGATTCGCAACATCCTGCCGTTCCACCATCGCCATCATCCGACGTGATGCCCTGCGCACGCGCGGGACGCCCGGTGGCGCGCCGATTGCTCGAACTCCTCCGCATGCGACGACATGTGGGCGTTCCGACGGTCGCCATTTCGCTCCTCCTCGCCGGCGCGCTCGGCACGTGGGCGGCGGAGCCCTCGGTCGAGCGCTCGCCGGGTGAAAACCCGACCGCGGGCGCCACGCAGAAAACGCCGCCGAAGACGCTGAACGGCATCGTCACGAGCGTCGACAAGGACGCCGGACGCGTCGTGATCGAGACGCACGGCCAGGGCGTGTTCACCCTCGCGTCCGAGAAGCTCGACGTCGGGGACATGAACGCCGGCGACCGGGTCGTCGTCCAGATGCAGCTCCAGAAGCCCGAAGCCGCGACGGCCCCGCCCGGAGAGCGTCCGACCGGCGGCGTGGCGTCCGGGGCGCGCGCGCGCGGCACGAGCGCCGAGGCACCGCCGGCGAGCAGTCAGCAGTTCCGGAACGCGATCCCGGTGACGGGCACGATCGAGCGCATCGACAAGTCGAAAGGGTACGTCTCCATCCGCGGCGAGCACGACCAGCGGATCGAGAACGTGAACCTGCCGAAGGACGAGGTCGCGAGCTTCTCGCAGGGCGACCGGGTGACCGCGCTCGTGGCGGTCGCGCGCGGCACGCAGGCGGGCGGCGGCCCGAGCACGTCGGGTGCGCCGGGCGGCGGGCCGCACTGACGTTCAGCGTGGCGCGAGGCGCGCGAGGATCGCGCCGAGATCCACCTCCTCGTTCTCCCGCACCAGGATCGCGGCCACCGTCCCCGCGAACTCCGCCGTCACGGGGATCTCCATCTTCATCGACTGGAGGACGACGATCGTATCGCCCTCCTCCACGCCGGCGCCGACCTCGACCGCGACGGCGGCGACGAGCCCCGGCACCGGCGCCACCACCTCGCCGCGCCCGCTCATCGGCCCTCCTTCCGCGACTCGACGAGCGCCCTGAGCGGCACGAGCTCGACGCCCGCCGCCTCGAGGGCCTCCCGCACCGCCTTCGCGACCGCGGGCGCGTTCGGCGCGTCACCGTGCACGCAGACGCTGGCCGCCGGAAGCGGAACGGAGCCGCCGGGCGTCGGCACGCGCCCCTCGCGGGCGAGGAGGACCGCGCGGCGCGCGACCTCGGCGGGCTCGCGCGTCCGCTTGACGCGCTCGATGACGAGCTTCCCGGCGTCGTCGTAGTCGAGGTCGATGTAGCCCTCGGCGACGAACGGCACCCCCGCCGCGCGGGCGGCGGCGGCGACCCGCTCGCCGCTCAGCAGCACGATCAGCTCGGGCCCGAGCGAGCCGACCGCCTCGACGACGGCGCGCGCGTACCGCTCGTCCTCGGTGCACATGACGTACAGCGCGCCGTGCGGCTTCACGTGCTCCACCCGGACGCCGGCGGTGGCGGCGAAGGCTTGGAGCGCGCCCACCTGGTAGACGACGTAGTCCTTCAGGTCCTCGGGCGAGATCGCCATCGCGCGGCGGCCGAAGCCGAGGAGATCGGGGAGCGCCACGTGCGCGCCCACGGCGACGCCGTGCTCGCGCGCCAGGCGGACCGTCGTCCGCATGACGTGCGGGTCGCCGCCGTGAAAGCCGCACGCGACGTTCGCGGAAGTGAGGAAGGGCATCAGCTCGCCGTCGGCGCCGAGCGTCCAGCGGCCGTAGCTCTCGCCCATGTCGGCGTTGACGTCCATGCGTGGCGCGTGCATCGCGTTCACTCCTCGCGGACGGCCGCCGCGAGGTCGCGATCGAGCGCCTCGGCGAGCCGTATCGCCTCCTCGACGGTCACCTCCCGGAAGCGGACCGTGTCCCGTCCGGGGACGAGCTGTCCGACGATCCACGTCGAAGCCTCGACGAGCGTCGCGGCGCAGATGAACCCGCCGAGCGTCGGCCCGTCGGCGGTGAGGATGATCGGCTGATTGCCGCACACGTTCACTGCCCACACCGGATAGCCGTTGTCGAGGATGTTCGACGGGTGTCCCCCCGCGACGCCGCCGCTCGTCCGCGCCCACTGCCACTCGTGCGACTCGAGCCGGACGCCCATGCGGTTCGAGTTCCGGTCGACCTTCCAGTCATGGCCGAAGAAGAAGCGCATGTCCTCGGGCGTCAGGTAGTCGGGGTCGGCCTGCGGCCCGCGGACGGCGGCGATCTCCCACCGCTCGCCGTACACGGGGCGGCGTGCGGGGTCGAAGCGACGACGGACGGCCGCGCGCGGCGGCGCGCCGAGCGCGACGACGTCGCGCCTGCGGAGGGCCCGCCCCTGGTGGCCGCCGAAGCCGCCGACCGTGAACGTCGCGCGGCTCCCGAGGTATTCGGGCACGTCGATCCCGCCCGCAACCGCGACGTAGGCGCGAAAGCCGCCGCGCTCGGGCGCGCGGAGGGCGAGCACGTCGCCGGCGCCGACGGACACGCTCTCCCACGCGGCGACCGGCGTGCCGTTCAGCGTGGCGCCCATGTCGGCGCCCGCGACCGCGACGACCCGCGGCTCCCCGAAGCGCGCCTTGAAGCCGCCGGCCGTCACCTCGAGCGCCGCCGTGCCCGCCGCGTTCCCCACGAGCAGGTTCGCGGCCCGGAACGCCAGGTGGTCCATCGGCCCCGCCGGGAAGACGCCGAGGGCTAGGAGCCCCGTCCGCCCGGGCAGCTCCTGCACCGTCGTCTGCACGCCGCCTTCGAGGACCTCGAGGGCCATCCGTCGCCTCCTCGCTACGGGACCGGCACCTGCCGCTGCGCCGCCTCCTGGCGGCGGCGGAACGCCTCGGCCTCGTCGCGCACCTCGTCCAGGAAGCGGAGGTACGCGCGGACGTCGAACGGGTCGTCGACGATGTCGTACGTCGCCTCGTTCGCCGCGAGCGCCGCGCGGCGTGCCTCGAGCTCGTCCTCCGTGACACGCTCCCAGCCGACGCGGTCACCGGGGCGGAGGAGGATCGGATTCTCGCGGAACGCCGCGTTCCGCTGCTCGAGGTCGTAGACGGGGACGGTGCGGCCGAACATCTGGTATCCGCCCGGCGACGGCACCGGGTAGATCGCGACGCAGGGGCCGCCGATGCCGACGGCACCCTCCGGCGTCCACGGCCGCGTCGGGTTGTACTTCGGGACGACGATCGCATGGCGCGGGTCCAGCGGGAACATGAACGGGAGCCCGGGCCAGAAGCCGATGCACGCGTTCCACCACGCCGTCCGGCAGATCGTGTCGATCATCTCCTCGACGTCGCGGAGCCCGTTGTAGCGGGCGATGTACTCGGCGTTGTGCCCGTCGATGACGTTGGGCGCGTCCTTCCGCACGAACTTGACGTACCGCTCGATGTCGGCGCGCGTCCAGCGATCGACGAACGCGATCGGCAGCGTGACGCGGCGGCTCGGGATCACGAGGTCGGCGACGGCGGGCAGGTGCTCCTCGCGCGCGACGAGCGCGTCGACGAGACGCCGCGGCGAGAGCGTGCGGCCGTCGTAGTGCACGAGCATGCTCCGGAGCGCCGGCACGGTCTCGATGACGCCCGGGATCGGGTCCCGCGCGAGCGCCTCGTGCAGGCCGAAGACGCGGAAGTTCGTCGTCAGGTCGAGCACCATGTCGCCGTACTCGAGGAGGAGGAAGCGGTCGCCCGCGTGGCGGTACGTGACCGCCGGCCGGCCGCCGGCGGCGGGCAGCCGTTGGACGACCGCGCTGCTCATGGGCGGGCTCCGGCGGCCTCGAGCGCCGCGTCGAGGGCCGCGAACCCCTCGTCGAGGACGTCGAACGGGATGGAGAGCGGCATCAGGAGGCGAACGACGTTGCCGTACGTGCCCGCGGTCATGAGGAGGAGGCCGCGCTCGATCGCCTCGCGCTGCACCGCGGCGGCCCGCGCCGCGTCGGGCTCGCCGCCGGGCCCGACGAGCTCCATCGCCTGCATGGCGCCGACGCCGCGCACGTCGCCGATCCAGGGGAAGCGGGACTGCCACCCGAGGAGCCGTGCCCGCGTCCGCTCGCCGAGCTCGACGGCGCGCTCCACGAGGCGCTCCTCCCGGAAGACGTCGAGGACCGCGAGCGCGGCCGCGCACGCGACGGGGTTGCCGGCGAACGTGCCGCCGAGGCCGCCGGGGCCCGGGGCGTCCATGACGTCCGCACGGCCCGTGACCGCGCCGAGCGGGAGACCGCCCGCGATCGACTTCGCCATCGCGACGAGGTCCGGGACGACGCCGCTGTGCTCGACGGCGAACATCCGGCCCGTCCGGCCGAACCCCGTCTGCACCTCGTCCGCGACGAGCAGCGCGCCGTTCGCGCGGCACCACGCCGCGAGCGCGCGCATCGTCTCGAACGGCACCGGCACGAACCCGCCCTCGCCCGCGACCGGCTCGATCACGACCGCCGCGACGCTCGCCGGCGCCACCTGCGTCGCGAGGCGCCGTTCGATCTCCTCGGGGCTCGCGAAGCAGCACGCCCCGGCGCTCTTGCGCGGGCAGCGGAAGCAGTACGGGAACGGCAGCCGGTACACCTCGGGAGCGAACGGCCCGAAGCCCGCCTTGTAGGGGCTCACCTTCCCGGTGAGCGTCATGCCGAGGAGCGTCCGCCCGTGGAACGCGTGCTCGAAGGCGACGACGGCGGGGCGCCCGGTCGCGGCGCGCGCGATCTTGACGGCGTTCTCGACCGCTTCCGCGCCGGTGTTGACGAGCATCGTCTTCTTGGGGCCGGGTCCCGGCACGATCGCGTTCAGGCGCTCCGCGAGCGCCACGTAGGGCTCGTAGGTGGCGACCTGGAAGCACGTGTGCGTCAGCCGCGCGGCCTGCCGCGTGATCGCCGCGACGACGGCCGGATGCGTGTGCCCCACGTTCAGGCAGGCGATGCCGCCCGCGAAGTCGATGATGCGACGGCCGCGGTCGTCGCGAAGCACCGATCCGCTCGCCTCTTCGACGACGAGCGGCACGGCGACGGAAACCCCGCGCGCGACGGCGGCGCGGCGGCGAGCGAGCAGATCTTCAGCCATCGAGTTCTCCCGTGCAGAGGCGGTCCACGACGGCGCGCACGACGTCGGGTCCGCGCTCGAAGACGTGCCGGTCGATGCTCTCGTTGACCCGATGGGCTTGCGCGAGGTCCCCGGGTCCGCAGACCAGCGAGGCGATGCCAGCGGCGGCGAGGTCCGGCCCGTCGGTCGCGAACGGCGCCCCCGCGACGCGGCGCGGCCCGAGCACCTCGAGGAGCGCGCGCTCGAGCCGGGTGCCGCGCGGCGTGTCGAGGGGCGCGACGACGGTGGGCTCGCCGACGGCCACCGTCGCCCGCGCCGCGGAGCCGCCCTCGTCCCGGAGGTCGAGGGCCGCGAGCCGCCGCGCGATCGCGGCATGGATGGCGCGCGGGTCGGTTCCCGGGAGCGGCCGGTAGCTCACCTCGATGCGGCACTCCTCGGCGATCGTGTTCGTCGCCGTGCCGCCGCGGATCGTGCCCACGTTGAGCGTCGGGTGCGGCGAGTCGGGGAAGGTGACGGGATCGCCGCCCGCCGCGCGCAGCTCGCGCTGGCAGCGCGCGATCTCCGCGACCACGCGACTCGCGACGACGATCGCGTTCACTCCCTGCTCCGGCCGGCTCGCGTGCCCGCCGCTGCCGCGCACGACCAGGTCGAAGGTGACGATCCCCTTGTGCGCGTGGCACACGTCCCACGACGTCGGCTCGCCGATCCAGCCGAGGCGCGGCGTCGGGACGCCGCCGAGCAGCGCGGGCAGCGCCGGGGCGAGCGCCCGGGCACCGATCGAGCCCACCTCCTCGCCGGCCGTGAACGCGAGGACGAGCGGCCGGGCGAGCCGCCGCACGTCGAGCGCGAGCGCGGCGACGACGCACTGGGCGATGAAGGCCTTCATGTCCGCCGTGCCGCGGCCGTAGAGGCGGTCGCCGTCGGCCTCGAGCGCGAGCGGATCGTGCGTCCAGCCCGGCTGGCCCTCGAACGGTACCGTGTCGACGTGCCCCGCGAGGACGAGGCCGTCCGGCTCCGGCGGCCCGAGCGACGCGACCAGGTTCACCGCCTCGACGCCGTCGCACCGGAACCGCTGGAGCGCGACGCGGATGCCCGGGCGATCGAGCCGGTTCGCGAGGTACTCCATCGCCTCGGCGTCGCTCCGACTGCTCACCGTGTCGAAGGCGACGAGCCGGCGCGCGATCTCGTGGAGATCGTCCATCATGAGCTTTGACAGCCCGGATGGCCCGCGCTACCGTCCCGCCCGTGGCCACGCTCGCGAAGCCGGATCTCGACAAGTTCCTCCAGGAGAGCGCGATCGTCGCGATCCTCGCGACCGTCGATCGCTACGGGCGACCGTACCAGGTGCCCGTCTGGTACGAGTGGGACGGCACGCACCTCTGGATCGTCAGCAAGCCGCGCGCGGACTACGTGCTGAACATCCGCCGGAACTCGAAGGTCTCCGTGTGCGTCGCGACACAGAGCCTCCCCTACGTGCGCGTGCTCATCCAGGGGCGCGCGACGCTGATCGACACCGACGAGGACTGGTGGCCGATGGGGTTCCGGATGGCGGAGCGGTATCTCGGGAAGCACGAGGGGGATGCCTACATCGAGAAGACCAAGCATTGGAAGCGGGTCTACATCCGCGTGACGCCGACGACCCTCAAGTCCTGGGACGGCGGCGCCACCGGTCACGCCTGGGGCCGGAAGTACATTCAGAAGACCGCCTAGGAGGCCTGCCCGAGATGTATCTCGGGTCGGGACCGGACGCGAGGGTGCGAGTGGTGGCACGTGCGATCGGCATGCCGCGGCCAGCCAAGCTGGCGCGGCAGACGAGGTACGCGCGAGGAGCCGAGACGGCGGTAGCGCGGGCGGAAGCGTGTCTGCGACGTTGATGCTCGGGCCCACCGCGACGCTCCTTCCCGCTCGCGCATACCAGCAGCGCGGCGCCGGCTCCGCCGGCCGCCGCACGACGTCCGAGCGCAGCCCACGCCCACACACTCGTCCCCCGACCCGAGACCGAGTCTCGGGTCGCGCTCTCAGCCGGCCCACTCGTAGAGGCTGACGGCGTCGCGATGGGGGAGGTGGTACTCCGTCTGCGCGAGCTTCACGAGCGACGGGAAGCCGTCGTGCACGCGGTACCCGAGCGCGAAGAGCGTCATCAGGCTCGGGTAGTACTCGGCGTAGAGGGAGAGCGTCACCGTCCGCCGCCCGAGTGAGCGGGCGTAGGCCTCGATCGCGGCGATGAACGCCTCGAGGTCGCGCTGCCCGCACGCGGTCGCGTCCATGCCGAGGATGCGGATGCGAACGTCGTGCGCGTCGCTCGGCGGGTAGAGCCCGACCGTGTCGGGAAAGTGGTAGAGGAGCGCGAAGCCGCGCACGCCGCCTTTCGCCCCGTACGTCAGGACCGATCCGATCGGGTACTTCCGCAAGAGCGCGATCTCCTTGCTCTGGTCGAGCCCGGGCTCGAGCGTCCCGCTGATGTCGCGGACGCGGGCGAGGAGCGCGTCGTCGGGCACCGTCGTCACCTCGACGTTCGAGGGAAGCGCCGTCGGCCCGTCGCCGAGCGTGCGGTGGAGTCGGAGCGTCAGCGAGAAGAGCCGGAAGCCGAGCTTCGAGTAGAGGCCGAGGTTGTACGCGGTCTCCGGCATGGTCTCGAGCCCGATCGTCGTGCAGCCGGCGCGCTCCATGTACTCGACGGTCGCCTCGACGAGCGCCTTGCCGACGTGGCTCGCCTGCGCGCGCGGCACGACGCCGAACGGCCCGAAGAAGCCGACCGTGCCGAACGTCCGCGTGAAGATGTACCCGACCGGCTGCTCGCGCTCGTCGACCGCGATGAAGCAGCCCTCGGGATCGCCGTCGAGGTACGTGCCGTAGACCGGCTGCTTCGTCGGGAAGACCATCGCCTTCCCGAACTTCTTCGTCGCCCAGTCGGACCACGCCTCGACGTCGATCCGGTTCATCTCGTCGAAGCGGTCCGCCGTCATCTTCACGATCCGCGCCATGCTCCCCTCCGCTCAGAGATCGAGGATGCGGGCCAGGTTCGGCCCGAGGATCTTCCGCTTCGCCTCCTCCGGGACCTGCGCCACGCGGATCCGCTCGAGCTCCATGCCGGGGTCGTTGACGGGCGCGTTCGTCCCGAACACCACGCGCTCCGGCGAGACCTCGAGGACGAGGTGCTCGACCAGGCTGCCAGAGCCGGTCTCGGGGATCCCGCTCGTCTCGATCCAGACGTTCGGGACCGTGCGCGCGACGTTCAAGCAGTCCATGATGCCGAGGCCGTGCATCGCGAGCTGTCCGCCGTGGAGCATGAGGACCTTCAAGGACGGGACGCGGACGGCGAGGTCGCCCACCTGGATCGGCGTCGACGCAAACGGGAACCCGGCGACGACGAGGACCGGCATCTCGGCCTCGGCGCACGCGACGAAGGCCGGGAGGACGAGATCGGAGTTCACCTGGAACGCCTGCTCGAACGGGTCGACCTTGATCGCGCGGAGCCCGGCCTCGCGGCACGCGCGCACCTCGGCGACGGCGCGCTCGCCGAGGCGCGGGTCGAGCCGCCCGCAGCCGATCAGGCGGTCGTTCGCCGCCGCCGCCCGCGCGATCCCGGCGTTCGCCCGGCGGAGGTCCAGGTCCGGCGGCGTGAACGGGCTCACCACGGCGCGCGCGATGCCGTGCGCGTCCATGCGCCGCAGCAGCTCCTCGACGGTCTGCCGGGGGCCGTAGAGGCTCTCGCCGACGCTCGCGTTCGCGTCGAGGATCATCGCCGGTCGAGTGGGATGCTCATGAGGCGTGCGACGTTCTTCCAGAGGACGAGCTCCCGCTCCTCGGGCCGCAGGCCCGCCAGCGCCACCTTCTTCAGCTCCACGCTCGGGTGCATCGCCGGGGCATCGGTCCCGAACACGACGCGCTCCGCGCCGACGGCGTCGACCGCCTTGCGGACGATGTCCGGCCGCGGGTTGCCGCTCGGCTCGAGGTAGACGTTCGCGTGCCGCTCGGCGACGCGGATCGCGTCCTCGCCGAAGAAGATGCCGCCCATGTGCCCCATGATGACGTTCGTGTCGGGACACGCGGCCGCGCACTCGCCGATCTGGAGCGGCAGCGCGTTCGGATCGTCGCCGCTGTGGAAGAGGACGGGGACGCCGAGGTCGCCCGCGAGGCGGACGAACTCGATCACGGCGGGCGCGTTCGGCGGGAGGATGATCGTCGTCGGGTGGAGCTTGAGCCCCCGGATGCCGTCCTCGCGCACGGCGCGGCGGAAGAGGTCCCGCGCCTTCTCGCCGTACCATGGATTGATGCGGAGGTAGCCCGCGCAGATCCGGTCGGGCGCCGCGCGCAGCGCATCGAGGAAGCGCGGGTACGCCTCCTCGTCGTCGCCCGGGACGTCGGCGAGGCCGGTGATGCACGCCTTGTCGACGCCGCCCTCGTCCATGAACCGGACGAGCAGCTCCGGCGTGAGCCTCCAGCCGAAGCGGACGTCGCAGTGGGCGTGCGCGTCGATGATCATCGCGCCGGCCGGCCGGCCGCGCTCCGCGCCTCCTGGATGTACCGCCAGACGCGCGCCGGCGTGAACGGCATCTCCATCACGTGGGTCTCGAGCCCGATCTGTCGGAGCGCGTCGTCGATCGCGCTCGCGACCGCGGCCATCGGGCCCGAGATCCCGGACTCGCCCGCGCCCTTCGCGCCGATCGGGTTGAAGGGCGCCGGCGTGCACTCGTGCTCGACGTGGAAGCTCGGGACGTCGACGGCGGTCGGGAGCGTGTAGTCCATGAAGCTCGCGGTCTGGAGCTGCCCGGCGTCGTCGTAGACGAGGTGCTCGTAGAGCGCGCCGCCGAGCGCCTGCGCGAACGAGCCGTGGAGGTTCGCATCCACCAGCATCGGGTTGACGAGGACGCCGGCGTCGTGGACGCTCATGAGGCGCAGGACCTTCACGACGCCGGTGTCCGGGTCGACCCGCACCACGGCGATCGTCGCGCCGTTCGGCCACGTGGAGTAGAAGTTGAGCCGCCCCTCGGGGTCCGGCTCCTTGTTCATCGCGCCGAAGTTGCCGTGCCGGAAGTAGCGCGTGACGTCGAGCCCGGGCTCCTCGTCGCAGACGGGGAGGCTGAACGCGTCGCGGTATATCTTCCCCGCGACGTCGGCGAACGCCACGAAGCGCGTCGGCGCGCCCTTGACGGCCAGCTTCGAGTCGCCGACGACGATGTCCTCCGGCGCCACCTCGAGCATCCGGGCGGCGACGCGCGTCATCTTCTGCCGCAGCTCGGCGGCGGCGAGCTTCGCCGCGTTGCCGCCGAAGATCACGCTCCGCGAGCTCGAATTGCCGAGGCCGAAGGGGCAGACGTCGGTGTCGCCCTGGATCACCTCGATGTCGTCGGGCGACACGCCGAGCTCGTCGGCGACGATCTGCGCGATGCCGGTCTCGTTCCCGCACCCGGGCGAGGTGACGCCGGTCATGAGCACGATCTCGCCCTTCGGGCGGATCTGGACGCGCGTGCCGTCGTAGGCCGAGAGCAGCGACGACTGCGGGATGCACCCGCCCTCGGGCGTCAGCTCGAAGCTCACGCCGATCCCGATCAGCTCGCCGCGCTTCTTCGCCTCCGCCTGCTCGCGCGGGAAGTCCTCCCACTTCGCCATGGCGAGCGCGTGCTCCAGCACCTTCGCGTAGTCGCCGCTGTCGAGGCTCGCGCCCGACACCTGCTTGTACGGAAACCGGTCGGGCGGGATGAAATTCCGGAAGCGGACCTCCGTGCGCGAGAGCCCGGTGCGCTCCGCGACCAGGTCCATCACGCGCTCGAGCATGAAGCACGCCGCTTCCTTGCCGTAGGCGCGATACGCGTTCCACGGGCACTTGGTCGTGACGACGGAGAGCCGCTCCACCGACACGTCGTCGATCCGGTACATCCCGGGGATGAGGAACGCGGCCACGTGGGCCATGCCCCAGCCGCAGAGCGCCGACGGGGCGCCGAGGTCGGCGATCAGACGGACCTTGAGCCCGGTCACGCGGCCGTCGGCCTCGTAGCCCGCCTCGAACTCGAGCTGCATCTCGCGCGCGTGCCCGCCCGCGATGAGGTTCTCCGTGCGCTCCTCGATCCAGCGGACCGGCTTCTCGAGCTTGCGGGCGAGGTACGCGATGAGCGGCTCCTCGGGGAACGTCGGGAGCTTCAACCCGAACGCGCCGCCGACGGCCGGCTCGATCACCTGGATCTGGTTCTCCCGCATGCCGAGCGTCTCGGCGAGGAAGAGCCGGAGCGAGTGCGGCGACTGGATCGAGCCCCAGAAGGTGAGCTTGTCGCGGTAGCGCTCGTAGAGCGCGAGGTAGCCGCGCGGCTCGATCGAAGCGCCGGTGTAGCGCTGCGTCTTCACCGTGCCGCGGACGATGCCCTTCGCCGCCCGGATGCGCGCGTCCGGGTCGCCGTGCGTCTGCGTCCGCGCGCTCAGGATGTTGTCGCCCCACTCCTCCACGAGGAGCGGGCTCCCGGGCTCGAGCGCCTTCACCGGGTCGACGACGGGCGGGAGCTCCTCGTACTCGACCTCGACGAGGCGGGCCGCCTCGTGCGCCGTCCAGCGGTCGACGGCGACGACCGCGGCGACCGGCTCGCCGACGTACCGGACCTTGTCGGTGGCGAGCGCGTAGAGCGCGACCTTCTTCTCGCCGAGCGCCGGGCTGTGCGTGGGAATCGCGCTCGTGTTGGCCCGGATCTCGTCACCGGCGACCGCCGTCACGACGCCGGGGTGCGCGGCCGCCGCGCTCGTGTCGACGCGCCTGATCCGGGCATGGGCGTACGGGCTCCGCACGACGGCCATGTGCAGCGTGCCGGGAATGTCGATGTCGGCGACGTAGGTCCCCTTCCCGGCGACCAGCAGGCGATTGGTCTTCATCGGGATGCGCGCGCCGATCATGCGGCGCGCGGCCCCGTCAGCTGAACGCGTCATGGCCGGTGATGTCCTTCCCGATGATGAGCCGGTGCACGTCCTCCGTGCCCTCGTAGGTATTCACGGTCTCGAGGTTCAGCATGTGGCGGATGACCGGGTACTCGTCGATGATGCCGTTCGCGCCGAGGATGTCGCGCGCCTCGCGGGCGACGTCGAGCGCGATGCGGACGTTGTTCATCTTCGCCATGCTGATCTGCTCGGGGCGCACTTTGCCCTGCTCCTTGAGCCGCCCGAGGCGCAGGCAGAGCAGCTGGCCCTTCGTGATCTCGGTGATCATGGTCACGAGCTTCCGCTGCACGAGCTGATAGCCGGCGATCGGCTTCGTGAACATGATCCGCTCGCGCGCGTACTTGAGCGCGCAGTCGTAGCACGCGCTCGCCGCACCGAGGGCGCCCCAGGCGATGCCGTAGCGCGCCTGCGAGAGGCAGGAGAGCGGGCCGCGCATCGTCCCCGTCTTCGGCAGCCGGTTCTCCACCGGGATGCGGCACCCCTCCAGGAAGAGCTCGGACGTGATCGAGGCGCGCAGGCTGAACTTCCCCTGCATCTCGCGCGTCGAGAAGCCGGGGCGGCCGCGCTCGACGAGGAAGCCGTGGACGCCTTCCGTCCCGTTTTCGCGGAGCTTCGCCCAGACGATCGCCACGTCGGCGACGTCACCGTTCGTGATCCAGCGCTTCGTGCCGTCGAGGACGTACTCGTTCCCCTCGCGGCGCGCGGTCGTCCGCATGCCGGCGGGGTTCGAGCCGAAGTCGGGCTCCGTGAGCCCGAAGCAGCCGATCGCCTTCCCGCTCGCGAGCTTCGGAAGCCAGGTCCGCTTCTGCTCCTCGGAGCCGTACGTGAAGATCGGGAACATCACGAGCCCCGACTGCACGCTCGCGAAGGAGCGGAGCCCGCTGTCGCCCCGCTCGAGCTCCTGGTTGATGAGGCCGTAGGAGACGTGGCCGAGGCCGGCGCACCCGTACTCCTCGGGCAGCGTCGAGCCGAAGAAGCCGAGCTCGGCGAGCCGCGGCACGGCCTGCATGGGAAAGCGTCCCTCGCGGAACGCCTCGGTGACGAGGGGCAGGTACTCCTCCTCGACGAAGCGGCGCGCCGTGTCCCGCACCATCCGCTCCTCGGGCGTGAGCAGCTCCTCGATCGCGTAGTAATCCGGTGCTTCGTAGGCCAAAGGTTTCTCCTCCCGTCACTCCGGCTGCAGGACGGGCACGCGAGCGGCGGTCGCCTCCGCGCGGCACATCGTGCCGCACTTGAGCTCCGACATGCAGCAGTACGAGCAGATCCAGATCCCGTCGTGGAAGGGACAGAGCGCGAAGTCGGAGCGGTGGAACGCGCCCGTGCACACCTTGCACTCGACCACCTCGTGCTCCTCCGGCGGGACGATCAGCTCGCGCCCGACGTACGAGCGCACGAGCCGCTCCCGGCCGAGCGCCGCGGCGACGACCGCCGGGAGCACGAACGGCGCGACGATCGAGAACGGCACGGCGAGGGCGCGAGCGTGGCGACCGAAGGCCCCGGTCGCCACGACGCACGCGATCGCGACGGGGAGCCACATGGAGACGAGCCCCACGACGTTGTAGTCCGACAGGTAGGAGCGCCGGACCTCCGACCACGACGGCAGCCCGTGGCGGCTCCGCACGAGGACGCGTTCGCCGATCAGCGTCGACACCCACGCACAGAGGAAGATGCTGATGTAGATCGTCACCTGCCCGAAGTGCTCGCGGAACGGCGTCAGGATGATTCCCGTCGCGACCGCGAGGAACGGCACGACCCAGAACTGCCGGCCCGGCACGAACCCGAAGATGCGCGAGAAGAAGTTCGCGAGGCCGAGCGTACCGCCGTAGAGGTTCAGGAGGTTGATCCGCACCTGCGTCACGAGGACGACGGCGAGGCCGAGCGGGCCGATGAGCCGCACGAGCGAGACGCCGGGGTCCGGCTGCCCGCTGGCGGCGAGGAGCATCATGCCGAGGAGGTACATGATGAGGGCGGGGAAGATCGTGTTCACGGCGGTGAAGAAGACGGCCCCGAAGCCGCGGTCCTCGCGACGGATGAAGCGCGCGACGTCGGTCGTGAACACGGCGAGGATCGCGCCGAGGACCCCGATGTACCCGCTGATCGCCTCGAGGACGGTCCAGACGTCGAACGGCACGCCGTTCGGGTTGTACGCCGTCCACCCGTGCATGGCGCCGAGGCTCACGCGATCGCTCCATCCCGCGACCAGCGCGTACAGCGCCAGGACGAGGCCGAAGAAGTAGAAGACGAGGGTCGCCCACTGGACCTTCGTGAGGAGGACCATCCCGAAGAGACCGATCAGAATGAACGACGCGTTCGTAAGCACGGCCCAGCCCCAGTACGGGATCGCCGGCACCGTCTCGTGGAGCGCGCTCGCCATGACCGAGCCCTCGGCGGCGAAGTAGAAGCCACAGACGGTCGCGTACAGGATGGCGTTGAACGCCGAACCGATGTAGCCGAACGTGCTCCGGGACAGCAGGTCCGCGTTGATGCCCTCGTTGATGACGTGCCGGATGACGTAGTACGTCGCGCAGAGGGCGTAGACGGCGGTCACGACGCCGGCGATGAGCGCGGCACGCGCGCCGTACGTGACCGTGTAGAGGGCGCCCGAGAGGAGATAGATCATCGCCGTCGACACGCCGGCCGCGGTGAACGTGGCGCCGACGTAGCCCCAGCGCCAGTCGGCCGGGATGCGCCGCACCCCGTGGTCGTCCATCGCGACCTTGCGATCCCCTTCGCGCTCGAGGGTCGGTCGCGTGTCGAAGACGTCCCGAAGCCGCACGGTCGCGCCCACCATACCGCCTCCTTCGCGCACGGCGCTCATCGCGTGCTCCGCTCGACGCCGAGCTTCTTCATCCGGCTCCGCAGCGTGTTCGGATGCAGGCCGAGGATCTTGGCCGCGCCTCGCTCGCCCGCGATCCGCCAGTCGGTCTCCTCGAGGACGGCGCGGATGTGGCGCCTCTCGACCTCGGCGAGCGGTAAGAGCTCCGGCTTCCTGCCGTCCGTCGAGGTCGGCGCGACATGCGACGGCGGCGCCAGCACGTCGTCCAGCTCGAGGACGGGCCCCTTCGAGAGGAGGATCGCGCGCTCGATCACGTTCTCGAGCTCGCGGATGTTCCCGGGCCAGGCGTAGTTCGTGAGGCTCTCGATCGCCGACGGGCTGATCGACGTCACCGAGCGGCCGAGCGTCCGGTTGAAGACGCGAATGAAGTGCGCCGCGAGCGGGAGGATGTCCTCCTTTCGCTCGCGGAGCGGCAGGAGCTGCACGCTCAGGACGTTCAGGCGATAGTAGAGGTCCTCGCGGAACCGGCCCGCCTCGACCTCGGCGCGGAGGTCGCGGTTGGTCGCGGCGATCACGCGGATGTCGACCGGGATCCACGCCGCCCCCCCGACCCGCTGCACCTGGCGGTCCTGGAGCACGCCGAGAAGCTTCGCCTGTGTCGGGAGCGGCATCTCGGCGATCTCGTCGAGGAAGATCGTGCCGCCGTTGGCGAGCTCGAACCGCCCGATGCGCCGCGCGTGCGCGCCCGTGAACGCGCCCTTCTCGTGCCCGAAGAGCTCGCTCTCGATGAGGCTCGGCGTGAGCGCAGCGCAGTCGCACTTGACGAACGGCATCTTCCGCCGTGAGCTCCACTCGTGGAGCGTCCGTGCGAGCACACCCTTGCCGGTGCCCGTCTCGCCCCCGATCAGGACCGTGGTGTCCACCTTCGCGAGCGTCATCAGGCGGTCGAGCGTGTAGCGCATCGACGGACAGTTGACGACGAGCGAAGAGTCCTTCTGCTGGAGCAGCTCCTGGAGGTACTCGTTCTGCCGCTCGAGGCCCTCGCTCCGCCTGCGGATGCTGTGGAACGCGCGCGAGTTCGCGACCGCGATGCCGATCTGGTTCGCGACCTTGCCGAGGAGCTCGATGTCGGACTGGCTGAGCGCACGCTCCTCGCGGAAGTTCACGTTGAAGGTCCCGATCGCCTTCCCGTCGACGATCATCGGGATGACGAGGCCGGTCTGCATTCCCTCGTTCAAGAGCGGCGGATCCTCGAAGAACGCCGCACTCCCGGAGCGCAGCTTCGCAAAGAACGCCTGCCCGGAGTCGAACGCCTTCCCCATCCGGCTCCCGAGGTGGGGAACGGACCAGCCCTTCCCCACGCGGCTGCCTTCCTGGATCGCGATCGCGATGATCTCGAACTCGTCCCGCTCCGGATCGTAGACGGCGAGGCTCGCGCGGGCGATGTTCAGGAAGTTCCGCACGACGTGAGCGATCGCCTCGAAGAGCAGCTCGGGCTCGAGCTTCGTGGCGAGGAGGTTGGCGATGTCGAGCAGGAGCCCGTGGTCAGTCGTGGCGGTCGCGTCGTCGCGCAAGGCGGCGAGATGCCGCTGCTCCCCCAACTGTTCCGACATGGCGGGTCCCCCCGACGGCGCCATCGCGACTCTAGTCTCCCCGACCGCTGGCATCAACGTCAGCGTGCGAAGGGGATCGCGAACGGCCGCATCGGCGATCCCGTCGACCCTCGCAGACGCAGTGGCGCCCCGAAAAACGCAAATTCGTAGATCTTCTCCTTGGCGAGCTCCTCCAGCATCAAGACCTCGATGATCACCACGCCGACGACCGAGAACAGGTAGCAGTGCACGGGGAGGTAGCTGTCGGGGTCGGCGGAGGGCAGCTGCTCGAGCGCGACGTTGTCCCCGCCGATCGCGATGCACTTCCCCTCTTCGGCGAGGTATTGCGCGCCCTCCACGTCGAGGCCGGGCTCGTCGATCAGGTACTTGTCGTGGTCCGGCCAGAGCCGCATCCGCCCCGTCCGGAGGAGCACGACGTCGCCGCTCGCGAGCTGAACGTTCTGCTTCTTCGCCGCGGCCTTCAGGTCGTCCGCGCCGATGCCGTAGGAGGGCGGCAGGACGTCGACGCCCTTCAGCCCCGCGATGTCGAGCAGCACGCCGCGCGCGATGATGGGCGGGAACTTGTCCGCGCCGCAGACGTTCCAGTGACGCGCGCCGAGGTGCTCGGACGCCGTGTAGCCGTTCCAGATGACGCCGTTGTACCCGAAGTGGTTGAGCGTATCGATGTGCGTGCCGCAGTGCGTGTACATCGAGATCGCATCCCCGGAGTACGACACGTACCGGTTCACGGCCTCGGACACGCCGAGCGGGTTGTCGACGATCGTGCCCCCCGGCGTGTGCGTCATCCAGATCTGATACGGCGGATCGCCCACGAAGTCCCACGACGGCATGCCGACGAAGTAGTCGACGGACAGGTCGTAGACGCGGGCGGGGTTGATCCGCTCGAGCACCTTCGTGCGCGAGCGCTCCGTGATCTCGTTGAGCCGTCCGATCTCGTCCGTCGGACCGTACGGGCTCTTCGACACCTCGAACTTCATCGTTCCGTCCTCCCCCGACGCCCGGCGACGTGCCGCGGTGGCTGGCTGCTCGCCATGGCGTCGCTTCTCAGGTCGCCTTCTTGGCTTCGGAGAGGCGGTGCATGGCGCCGTCGAGCTGCTCGCCGGAGAGCTTCATCCCCGTCCGCATCTCGAGGGCCCGCATTGCCTCCCCGAAGCGCTCCGGCCGCTCGAGGAAGTCGCGGCCGCCGTAGCGGAGCGCGCGCTCGCTCGGCGGCGCTCCGCGGACGTTGAAGGCGGAGACGAGCCGGCGAAGTCCCGGCGCTCCACAGTGCTCGCACCGCTCCGGCTCCTCGTCCGCGCCGCGGACGAGGCACGTCATCTCGCACGCGCAGCGGGGACAGAGGTATTCGTAGATCGGCATCAGCTCCGTCCGGCCTCGGCGTCACGGAGCGCGCGCCACACACGGTGCGGCATGAGGGGCGTCTCCATGAGCGCGAGGTTCAGTTCCGGAAACGCGTTCTCGACGGCGCTCGCGACCGCGCCGAGCGGCCCCGTGACGCCGGACTCGCCGACGCCCTTGCAGCCCGTCAGCGTGAAGGGCGACGCCGTCTCCTGCATCTCGATCTCGCAGTGCGGCATCTCGACCGCGGTCGGGATCGTGTAGTCCATGAACGAGCCGGTGCGGAGCTGGCCCGCGTCGTCGTAGACCATGTGCTCGTAGAGCGCGCCGCCGAGCCCCTGCGCGACACCGCCGTGCAGGTTCCCGTGGGCCATCATCGGGTTCACGATCGGGCCGCTGTCGTGGACGATGGCGTAGCGAAGCACCTTGACGAAGCCGGTGTCGCGGTCGACCTCGACGACGGCCGCGCACGCCCCGCTCGGCCACGTCGGATAGGCGCTGAAGCGCCCCTGCACCTCCGGCTGGTGGTGGACGTTGCCGATCCGGAAGTAGCGCGTCGACTCGAGTGCCGGCTCGACCTCCGACGCCTCCGGGCCATAGGCGTGACGATAGACGAGGCTCGCGACGTCGCGGACCGGGATCCGCCGCGTCGGCGCGCCCTGCACGAAGATCTGCCCGTCCTCCGCGTCGAGGTCGCCCGGGTTCACCTCGAGCGCCTTGGCCGCGACCTTGAACATCTTCTCACGGAGCTCTATCGCGGCGATCTTCGCCGCGGAGCCGCCGATCATCAGGCTCCGCGAGCTGTAGTTGCCGAGGCCGTACGGACACGTGTCGGTGTCGCCCTGGAGCACGCGGACGTGGTCGAGCCCGACGCCGAGCGTGTCGGCGACGAGCTGCGCGATGCCGGTCTCGTTGCCGGAGCCCGGGGAGGTGACACCGGTCAGGATCGTCACGTGCCCGTCCGGCGCGACGCGGACCGTGGCGCCGTCGTAGCCGGAGAGCATCGTCGTGTGCGGCAGGGAGCACCCCTCGGGCGTCAGCTCGAAGCCGAAGCCGAGGCCCAGGTATCGGCCCTGCCGGCGCGCCTCGCGCTGCTCCTCCGGGAACCCCTCCGCGCCGATCAGCTCCCGGACACGGCGGAGGGCGCGGGGGTAGTCGCCGCTGTCGAGCATCGCGCCCGAGACCTGCGAGTAGGGAAACTCGTCGGGTTGAATGAAATTCCGGAGCCGCACCTCGACGCGATCGATGCCGGTCGCGTCCGCGACGCGGTCCATCACGCGGTCCATCAAGAACGAGGCGGCCTCCTTCCCGAAGGCGCGGTAGCCGTTCCACGGGCACTTGTTCGTGACGGCCGTGAAGAGCTCGACCCGGCAGTGCGGGATCTTGTACGCGGCCGGCACGCAGTACGCCGTCACGTACGACATCGCCCAGCCGACGAACGTGGCGGGGGCGCCGACGTCCGCGACGATGCGCACGTCGAGCGCCGTCACGCGGCCGTCGGGCCCGTACGCAGCCTCGAACGAGAGGACCTCCTCGCGCGCGTGCCCGCCGGCGAGGAAGTGCTCCGTACGCTCCTCGATCCACTTGACGGGACGGCCGAGCTTCCTCGCGAGATACGCGACCGCGATCTCCTCGGGGAACGTCGGAACCTTCTGCCCGAAACCACCCCCGACGTGCGGCTGGATGACGCGGATCATGGTCTCGGGAATGCCAAGCGTCTCGGCGATGAAGACGCGCAGCGGATGCGGGTTCTGGGTCGACGACCAGACGGTGAGCTGCTCGGCGTACGCGTCCCACGACGCCGCGTACGCGCGCGGCTCGATCGGCGCGGCGACGTATCGCTGCGCCTTCACCACGCCGCGGACGACGCGGCCCCCGGCGGCCGCGAGCGCCGCCCTCGCGTCGCCGCGCGTGAACTCCTTGTGCATCATCACGTTGTCGCCCCACGACGGCTCGACGAGCGGGCTTCCGGGGGCAAGCGCGGCCTCCGCGTCGGAGACGACCGGCAGCTCCTCCCACTCGACGTCCACGAGCTCGAGAGCGCGGTTGGCCGTGTAGCGGTCCTCGGCCACCACGACGGCGACGGGCTCCCCGACGTAGCGCGCGCGATCGGTCGGGAGCGCGCGCACGGCGAGGCTCTTCCCGCCGTAGAGCCCGGGGTCGGCGACCGGCGGAATCGGATTCGTCTCGCGGGCGATCTCCTCGCCCGTGAGCACGTAGACGACCCCAGGCGCCGCGAGCGCCCGGCTCGTGTCGATCGACACGATCCGGGCGTGGGCGTAGGGGCTGCGAAGCACGGCCATGGCGCACATCCCCGGCAGGGAGACGTCGGCGACGTACGTGCCGTGCCCGCTGACGAGCAGCCGGTTCGGAAGCCCGGGCACGCTGCGCCCGACCTGCTTCATGGGATCACACCTTGACGCCGGCCTTCGCCGCCGCCTGGATCGACTCGACGATGAACTGGTAGCCCGTGCAGCGGCAGAGGTTGCCGGCGATGCCGTGGCGGATGTCCGACTCGCTCGGGTTCGGATTCTCCTTCAGCAGCTGGATCGCCGAGAGGATCATGCCGGGCGTGCAGTAGCCGCACTGGAGGCCCTGGTGCTGGACGAACGCCTCCTGCACCGGATGCAGCTGGTTCGCCCCGTTGCTGACGCCCTCGATGGTCGTCACCTCCTGGCCGTCGACGTCGGCGGCGAGGATGCTGCACGACTTCACCGTCTCGCCGTTCAGCATGACGGTGCACGCCCCGCAGCTGCCGGTCCCGCAGCCGATGTGCGTGCCCGTCAGACGCAGCACGTCGCGCAGCATGTCGGCGAGGATCATCCGGGTGTCGACCTCGACGCTGTAGGGCTTCTTGTTGACCGTGACCTTCACTGGAACCTTCATTGCACCTTCTCCCCCCGGGCGTCAGCGAACCCGGCCAGCAGCCGTCCGCACCGCGCGCTCGGCATACACCTGCGCCATCGCGCGCCGGTAGTCGGCATCTCCGTTGAGATCTCCGTACGCGTCGGCGGACGCCTTGAGCGCGTCCTCGCGGACCCCCTTCAGCGCCGCGTCGGTGACGCCTCCCTTCAGGCGCGCCGTCACGTCGACGAGGACGGCCTTCGGACCGACACCCGCCAGCCCGAGCCGGGCCGACCTGAACCCCTTCTCGACGACGGCGGCCGCCGCGACGATCGCGAAATTGCCCTCGACGCGATGGAGCCGCAGATACGCCGAGCCGGCGCCGTCGGGGAGCTTCGGAATCTGGATCTCCGTCACGAGCTCGCCGGGCTCGAGCGCCGTCTGCATGAGATCCTTGAAGAACGCCGTCGCCGGCACCGTCCGCTCGCCCTTCGCCTTCTGGAGCTTGAACTGCGCGCCGAGCGTCAGCATGACGGGCGGGTAGTCCGCGGCCGGGTCGGCGTGCGCGATGCTCCCGCCGATCGACCCGCGATGGCGGACCTGCACGTCGCCGATGAACGACGCCGCCTCGGCGAGGAGCGGGCAGTGCTTCTTCACCAGCTCGCTCTTGCGGACCGTGTCGTGCCGGGTGAGCGCGCCGATCTTGAGCAGGTTCCCCTCCTCTTTGATGTAGTCGAGGTTCGGAATGTGATTCAGGCTGATGACGACGTCCGGTTGCACCAGCCCGAGCGTCATCGTCGGCATGAGGCTCATCCCGCCCGCCAGGATCTTCGCGTCGTCGCCGTGCTTCTCGAGCAGGCTCAACGCCTGCCCGAGATCGCGCGGGGCCTCGAAGCGGTACTCTTTCGAAATCATGCCCGTCCTCCCTGTTGCTGTGCCTGCTGGACCGCCTGCCACACCCGGTAGGGCGTGAGCGGCATCTCCGAGAGCTTGATGTTCAGGTGCGGCAGCGCGTTCTCGATCGCGCTGCAGAGAGCGCCGAGCGGCCCCGTCACGCCCGACTCCCCGACACCCTTCGTGCCGAGCGGCGTGAAGGGCGACGGCGTCTCCTGGTGCTCCACCTCGAAGCGCGGGACGTCGACGGCCGTCGGACAGGTGTAGTCCATGAAGGTCGTCGTCTTCAGCTGCCCGGCCTCGTCGTAGACGAGGTGCTCGAACATCGCGCCGCCGAGGCCCTGCACGATGCCGCCATGGAGGTTCGCCTCGGCCATGAGCGGGTTCACGACGACGCCGCTGTCGTGCACCGCGCAGTACTTGAGCACCTTCACGAAGCCCGTCTCCGGGTCGACCTCGGCGATGCACGCGACCGACTGGTTCGGCCAGGACGGATAGGAGCTGAAGCGGCCCTGCGTCTCGGGCTGGTGGTAGACGTTCGGGTGGCGGAAGTAGCGCGTCGCCTCGAGCCCGGGCTCGACGTCGCACGCGGCCGGCCCGTAGCAGTGCCGGTACACCGTGCTCGCGACCTCCTTGAACAGGACGAACCGCGTGGGCGCGCCCTTCGCGAAGAACTTGCCGTCGGCCACGTCGACGTCGTCGGGCGCGACCTCGAGCATCTTCGCCGCCACCTTCAGCATCTTCTGACGGATCTCGGTGGCGGCCACGTGCACCGCCGAGCCGCCCATGATGACGCTCCGCGAGCTGTAGTTGCCGAGCCCGTACGGGCACGTGTCGGTGTCCCCCTGGATCACCTTCACGAGCTTGATGTCGACGCCGAGCGTGTCGGCGGCGATCTGCGCCATCGCGGTCTCGTTGCCCGAGCCCGGCGACGTGACGCCCGTCAGCACGGTCACCTGCCCGGAGGGGTTCACGCGGACGGTGGCGCCGTCGTAGCCCGAGAGGAGCGTCGAGCGCGGCATGGAGCAGCCCTCGGGCGTCAGCTCCTGGCCGAGTCCGAGGCCGATGTAGCGCCCCTGCTTGCGCGCCTCGGCCTGCATCTTCGGGAAGTTCTCGTAGTCGATCATCTCGAGGACGCGCTTCAGCGCCTTCGGGTAGTTGCCGCTGTCGAGCATCGCGCCCGACACCTGCGAGTACGGGAATTCCTCGGGCTGGATGAAGTTCTTGAGACGCACCGCGGGCCGCTCGAGGCCCGTCGCCTTCGCGACGCCGTCCATGATGCGGTCCATCAGGAAGGACGCCGCCTCCTTGCCGTAGCCGCGGTACGCGTTCCAGGGGCACTTGTTCGTGACGACGGAGAAGAGCTGCACGCGGTTGTTCGGGATCTTGTAGCAGGTGGGGATGCAGTACGAGGTGACGAACGACTGCCCCCAGCCGCAGAGCGCCGACGGCGCACCGACGTCGGCGATCACCTTCACGCGGAGCCCGATGACCGTTCCGTCCTTCTTGTACGCGACCTCGTAGTAGAGGCGCTCCTCGCGCGCGTGGCCCCCGACCAGCAGGTTCTCCGTGCGCTCCTCGATCCACTTGATGGGACGGGCGAGCTTGCGGGCGAGGTACGCGAGGAGCGGCTCCTCCTGGAAGGTCGGGATCTTGAGCCCGAATCCGCCGCCGACGTGCGGCTGGATCACCCGGATCGTCGTCTCCGGGATGCCGAGCGTCTCGGCGAGGAAGACGCGCATCGGATGCGGGTTCTGCGTCGAGGCCCAGAACGTGAGGAGGTCCTGGTAGGGGTCGTAGCTCGCGACGTAGCCGCGCGGCTCGATCGCCGCGCCGGTGTAGCGCTGGGTCTTCACGACGCCGCTGAACGTCCCGTCGGCCTCCTTGAACGCCTTGTCCACGTCGCCCGTTCGGAAGTCGCGCGTCACGAGGATGTTGTCGCCCCACTCGGGCTCGACGAGCGGCGACCCCGGCTTCATCGCCTCCTCGGGGTCGTGGACGACGGGCAGCTCCTCGTAGTCGACCTCGACCAGGTCGGCCGCCTTGCGCGCCGTCCACTTGTCCTCGGCGACGACGGCCGCGACCGCTTCGCCGACGAAGCGCGCGCGCTCCGGACAGAGCGCGTACCACTTGACGCCCTTCGCCCCCATGGCGGCCGTGTCGTAGGCCTCCATGATGGGATTCATGTTCTCCTTCACTTCCTTGCCGGTGATCACGTACACGACCCCGGGGACGGCTTCGGCCGCCTTCGTGTCGATGCCCCGGATGCGCGCATGCGCGTACGGGCTCCGCACGACGGCCATGTGCAACATGCCGTCGAGCTGGACGTCGGCAACGAAGGTCCCCTTTCCGGCCGCGAGCTGGCGGTTGTTGAGCGCCGGCACGCTCTGCCCGACGTATTTCATCCCTGGTCCTCCCGTTGATTCTTGGTCATATCTTGGCGAGCTTCCGGCAGAGCGCCCGCAGCGACGGCAGGTCGTGTGCCGGAAGAAAGTGGTCGATGTACGGCAGCGCCGCGCGCATGCCCTGCGCGATGGGCGCGTAGCCCTCCGTGCCGAGCAGCGGGTTGATCCAGACGACGACGCGCGCGCGCCGACGGAGCGCCTGCATCTCGGCCCGCACCCGGTTCGCGTCGCCCTGGTCGTAGCCGTCGCTCACGATGATCGCGACGGTCGAGCTCGCCGGCCCTTCCCGGACCACGGCGCGGTTCACCGCCGCGAGGGCCGCGCCGATGTCCGTCCCGCCGGACCAGTGCCGCGCCCCGGCGCCGATGCGCGCGAGCGTCTCGGTCACGGACTGGTGGCGGAGCAGGCGCGTCACCTCGGTGGCGCGCGTGCTGAAGACGACCGTGCGCGAGTTCTTGAGCCCCTTCTGCACCCCGAACATGAGCTGGAGGAGGAAGGGGTTGTAGGTGTCCATCGAGCCGCTCACGTCGCAGAGGAGCACGATGCGGGTCTTGCGGACCTTCCGCTCGGTGCGCGCCAGCTCGACGACGTCCATGCCGTAGCGTACGTTCCGGCGGAGCGTGCGGCGGAGGTCGAGGCGCGCACCCCGGAGGGCCGGGCGCCGGCGGCGGCTCGGCCGCGTGGCGAGGCTCGCGACCAGCTCCCGCAGGAGCCGCCGCATCTCCGGCGACTCGCCCCACCAGTGCGCGATGAGCGTCTTGTCGCGCGAGACGTCGTCGCGACTCCACTGCTTGGGGCTGCCGAGGACGTCGGGCGGCTCGTCGGGGATCTCCTCCTGCTGGTCGTCGGGCCGCGGCTCGAGGTCGAGCTCGCGGCGGACCACCTCGGTCTCCGGCTGCCCGTCCCAGAACGTCTCGAACACGCGGTCGAACAGCCCCTCCTCTTCGTGGCTGCTCACGAGGTTCGTGCGGAGCGCCAGGCGGAACTCGTCGCGGGTCGCGATGCGGACGCAATCGAGGGCGCGGAAGACGTCCACGATCCGCCCGGGCGTCACGCCGAACCCCATGCGCCGGAGAAGCCCGCAGAACTGGAGCACGCGCTCGTGGAGCGCGGACGGGGCGCCGGCCGGCTCGCGCCGCGTCACTTCCATCCCGCCTCCGCCGTGCGGGCCGCCTCGACGTGACCCTCGACGACGTTCGCGCCGCCGATCGCGCGCAGGCGCTGCACGTCGTCGTGGTACTTGAGCAGCACGCCCGCCGTCTCCTCGAGCGTCGCGCCGTTCACCTCGCTCACCCGCATGCCGATGAGCGCCCGGCTCCAGTCGAGCGTCTCCGCGATGCCGGGTCGCTTGTAGAAGTCGACCTCCCGCAGCGTGTGCATGATCGACGCGATCTGCTCCGCGAGCCGCGCGTCGACCCCCGGCACCTTCCGCATCACGATGTCCCGCTCCTTCGAGGGCGACGGGTAGTCGATCCAGAGATAGAGGCACCGGCGCTTGAGCGCGTCGTTCAGCTCCCGGGTGCGGTTCGACGTGAGCACGACCATCGGCCGGACGGCGGCGGTGAACGTCCCGATCTCCGGCACCGTCACCTGGAAGTCCGAGAGCACCTCGAGGAGGAACGCCTCGAATTCCTCGTCGGCCCGGTCGACCTCGTCGATCAGGAGGACGACCGGCTTCGGCCCCGGATGGCGGACGGCGCGCAGCAGCGGCCGGCTCAAGAGGAACTCGTCGCTGAAGATGCTCTTGTCGACCGCGCGCTCGTTCTCGTGGAACTGCTCGGCCATCCGGATGCGGAGGATCTGCTTCGAGTAGTTCCACTCGTAGATCGTGCTGTTCGCGTCGAGCCCCTCGTAGCACTGGAGCCGGATCAGCTCGGTGTCGAGCACGCGGGCGAGCACCTTCGCGACGTCCGTCTTCCCGACGCCCGCCTCGCCCTCGAGGAGAATCGGCTTGCCGAGCTGCGCCGCGAGCATGACGGTGAGCGCGAGCGGGCGGTCCGCGATGTAGTTCTCGGCGGCGAACGCGCGCTGCACGGATTCCACGGATTCGAACGCGGCGGGCAGGCTCACGTGCGGACTCCTTGGTGCTGCAGACGGGTGTAGGTGGCCGGACGCCGGTCGCGGAGGAGCGGCAGCCGGGCGCGGGTCCGGCCGACCTCGGCGAGGTCGAGCGAGGCGCGGAGGATGCACGCCGCGTCCGTGGGCGCCTCCGCCAGCACCGCACCGCCCGGCCCGACGACGCAGCTCCTCCCGAAGAACGTCGTGCGCCGGCCCTCGAACTCCTCGACGCCGGCGCGATTGCACGCGACGACGAACAGCACGTTCTCGCAGGCGCGCGTGCGAAGCTCCGCGACGAACGTCTCCGCCGACGACGCGGCGGCCGCCGGGTCCCACGCCGGGACGCACGACGGCATCACGACGACCTCGGCACCCGCGAGCGCGAGCTCGCGCCACGCCTCGGGGAAGCGGCGGTCGTAGCAGATGAGGACGCCGAGCGTGGCGTGCGGCGTCGCGAACACGGGGAAGACGTCGCCGGGCGAGAAGTGCCGCGGCTCGTCGGTCACGAGCGTCGCGCTGTCGATCCGCGGCAGGTGGACCTTGCTGAAGTACCCGACGGTCCCGCCGCCGAAGAGCGCCCCGGGAATCGTCGCCCCGTCGGGACCGATGACGACGGCGCTGTTCGTGTCGCGCCCGTCCGCGCCGCGGACGAAGAGCGGGAGGACGACCGTCGTGCCCCAGCGCCGCGCCCGCTCGCCGACGGCGGCGGTCATCGGCCCCGGCACGGGCTCGGCCCACTCCCGGTACGCGCGCTCGCCGCCGCAGAAGTACGCGGTGGTGGCGAGCTCGGTCGCGACGACGAGGTCCGCGCCTCCCGACGCGGCCTCGTCGATCGAGGCGAGGAGGCGCTCGACGTTCCGCCGCGGGTCGGGCCCGTTCGGCCCCTGCTGGATGGCGGCGACGCGCACGGGGGTCCGCTCGCTCACGACGCCCGTCCTCGCGGCGACACGTCGGCGGCGATCCAGCGACCGAGCCCGGGCGTGCCGACGATCTTCCCGTCGTCCATCACCTGGGTGCCGCGCACCCACGTCGCGACGGGCCAGCCCGTCATCGTCCACCCGTCGTACACGCAGTAGTCCGCCGACGAGTGCAGGTTGCGATGGTCCACGGTGACCCGCTTCGCGAGGTCCACGAGCACCAGGTCGGCGTCGGAGCCGACCGCGATCATTCCCTTCCGCGGCGCGAGCCCGTAGATGCGCGCCGGATTGTAGCAGCAGACCTCGACCACCTTCTCGAGCGAGAGGCGTCCCTTCGCGACGCCTTCGCTCAGCATGACCGGCAGCATCGTCTCGACCGCCGCCATGCCGACCCACGCCGTCCAGAACTCCTGCTTGTGCACCTTCCGGCACGGGGCGTGGTCGGTCCCGACGACGCTCACGCTGCCGTTCGCGAGCCCCTCCCAGAGCCGCTCGTTGTCCCACCGGTCGCGGAGCGGCGGGTTCACCTTGCCGAGGATCCGCCCGTAGGGTTCGTTCTTCGTGAGGGCGAGGTACTGCGGGCACGTCTCGGCGACGACGTCGACGCCCTCGCCCCGCGCCTTGGCGATCATCGCCGGCCCCTCGCCGACGGTCATGTGGACGACGTAGAGCGGGCACTTGAGCTGCGCGGAGAGGTGGAGGCAGTGCGCGAGGCTGTCGATCTCGCAGATCTTGTCGCGCACGTCCCCCCACTGGAAGTCCTGGTCCTCGCGCTTCAAGTACTCGGCCTTGCGGGCCTCGAAGATCTCGACGTTCTCGGTGTGGGCGCGCGCGAAGACGCGATAGCCGGCCGCCGCCATCTCGGCGATCTTCCGCATGCCGAGGTAGATGATGCCGTCGTTGATGCCCGGCATGCCCGGCAGCGACTCGCCGCCGCGGTACGGGATCAGGAACTTGACGGCCGGCATGCCGAACGCGATCAGGTCCGGGATCGCCTCGACGTCCTCGGCCGAGAAGATCGCGGCCGTCATGTTGAGGTCGACGTAGGCGTGCTTCTCGTACTCCGCGACGAACTCCCGCGCCCGGCGCATGAGGCCGTCCGGGGCGAGGAGGAGGTGGATGAGGGTCGTGACACCGCCCGCCGCCGACGAGGCGGTCTCGCTGCGGAGGTTGTCGCCGAGATCGCCGTCGTGCGGGTAGTTCAAGTGCATGTGGGCGTCGACGAGGCCGGGGAGGAGGTGCTTTCCGCGGCCGTCGACGACGTGCTTCGCCGGCGGGAGCTGCTCCGTGCCCTCCGCGAGGGCGGAGATCCGCCCGTCGCGGATGGCGACGCCGCCGACGAAGCTCCGGTCGTGGCTGACGACCGTGACGTTCTCGATGACGGTGTCCGCTTGCATGGTGGGCCTCAACCGATGTGGGGCATGACCTTCTCACCCCAGAGGCGAATCGAGCTCATGACCCGCTCGTGCGTGAGTCCCGGCGCCTTCATGCGCATGATCATGTTCGTCACGCCGAGCTCGCGCGCGTACATCTGGCACTCGCGCACGCACGTCTCCGGGCTGCCGATGATGAAGCGCTTGCGGAGGAGCCCGAGCGCGCGCTCGTCGCCGGGCGGCACGGGCTGCCCCTGGTCGTCGAGCATGTGGCCCCAGTCGAGGTACTCCTTGTAGATGTAGAGGAAGGCGTCCTTCGACTCGGCCCACGCCTTCTCGTCCGTCTCGGCGCAGTACACCTCGCGCATGAGCGGGAACTCGAAGCCGCTCGGCGGGAGGCCCTTCTGCGCCCGGACGTTCTTGTAGTCGACCATCCGCTCCTTCAGGACGGAGAGCGGCGTGATCGGGTCGGCGAACCAGGCGTCGCCGACCCGCGCCGCGAGCTCGACCGCCTTCTTCATCTTGGCCGCGATCCAGATGGGCGGATGCGGCTTCTGCTTCGGCTGCGGGCGAAGCGTGCAGTTCTCGTAGACGAAGTGCTTGCCGCGGTAGTTCGTCACCGGCTGCGTCCAGAGGGCGCGGATCGCCTCGACGCCCTCCCGCATCCGCCCGGGGCGGTCGCCGAGCGGCACCTGGAACGCCTCGAACTCCTCCTTGCGGTACCCCTGGCCGAGGCCGAGGACGTAGCGGCCGTTGGAGATGACGTCGACGATCGCGCCGTGCTCCGCGACGTGCAGCGGATTGTAGAGCGGCAGCAGGAGGACGCCCGGCCCGATCCGCATCGTCTTCGTCTTCATCGCGATGGCGCCGTTGGTGACCATCGGTGCCGGGAAGTAGCCGTTGTCGACGAGGTGGTGCTCGCTGACGAGCACCGTGTCGAAGCCGTACCGCTCCGCGAGCGCGAGCTGCTCGAGCGATTCGGCGAAGGTCCGGAAGCCGTCGTTGTATTCGATCTGGTACGAGTAGATGAGGCTGCTTTTCATGTCTCCCTCCGCGCGCCCGCGCTCACGGCGTCGCCGTCCGCGGGCGCGCCATCTCCCAGACGCGTTCGGGGGTCAGCGGAAGGTCGTTCACCTTCGCGCCGAACGACGCGAGCGCGTCGGCGATCGCGTTCGCAATGGCCGCCGGCGGCGCGATCGCCCCCCCCTCGCCCATTCCCTTCACCCCTTCGGCGGTCAACGGGCTCAGCGTCTCGATGTGGCCGATCTCGAGCGCCGGAACGTCCGCCGCCGTCGGGACGAGATAGTCCATCAGCGACGTCGTGAGGAGCTGCCCGTTCTCGTCGTAGCGCAGGTGCTCGTAGAGCGCGTTGCCGATGCCCTGCGCCACGCCGCCCACGACCTGCGCATCGACGATCATCGGGTTCACGATCCGCCCGCAGTCCTCGACGACGACGTAGCGCACGATCTTCACGGCGCCCGTCTCGGCGTCGACCTCGACCTCGGCGATGTGCGTCGCGTTCGCGAACGTCACCGGGGGCGGATCGTAGTACCGCGTCGCTTCGAGCCCCGGCTCCTCGCCCGCCGGAAGCTTCCAGGCGGAGAAGACGGCGGCGCGCGCGACCTCCTTCACGGAGATCGACTTCGACGGCACGCCCTTCACCTGGACCTTTCCGGGCACGACCTCGAGGTCGCCCGGGCTCACCTCGAGGAGGTGCCCGGCGATGCGCAGCATCTTTTCCCGCACCTTGCGTGCGGCGCCGAAGACGGCCCCGCCCCCCGCGACGATGCTCCGGCTGCCCCACGTGCCCCAGCCGTACGGCGTCGCCTGGGTGTCGCCCTGCGTGAAGGACACGTCGGCGACGTCCACGCCGAGCTCGTCCGCGATGATCTGCGCGTACGTCGTGTGGTGGCCCTGGCCGTGGGAGAACGTTCCCACGCTGAGCGACACGCCGCCGGCCGGGTCCATGCGGACCGTCGCCGAGTCGTAGGCGCAGTGCTGGATGCCGAGCGGCGTCCAGTAGCGCGTCCCGAACGTCGTCATCTCGATGTACGTGCAGATGCCGAGGCCCAGGTGGCGGCCGCGGCGGGCGGCCTCCGCGCGCCGGCGCTCGAGGCCGGCGTAGTCGACCATCGCGAGCGCCTTCTCGAGCGCGTCCGTCGAGCTGCCGCTGTCGTACACGAGCCCGGTCACCGAGGTGTAGGGGAATTCCTCGGGCCGGATCATGTTCTTCAAGCGGAGCTCGGCGCGGTCGATGCCGAGCCGGCGCGCCGCGAGGTCCATCATGTGCTCCTGCACGAGGACCGCGGGCGGGAGCCCGACCCCGCGGTAGACGCTGAGCGTCGTCTTGTTCGTGCAGACGGTGAGCACCTCGTACGCGTAGTCGCGAATCCGGTAGGGTCCGGGGAGCGCGGCCGCGAGCTGGAGTGCCTCGAACGGCGACGGCCACGGATCGGCGCTGTACGCGCCGAGGTCGCCGATGATCTTCGCGCGCATGCCGAGGATGGTGCCGTCGGCCGCGAAGCCCATCTCGCACTCGACGATGTCCTCCTTCGCGTGGAAGGAGTTGAGGAGGTGCTCGCGGCGGTCCTCGATCCACTTGACGGGCGCGCGCATCTGGAGCGCGAGCCAGCAGGTGAGCGGCTCCTCGGGAAAGACGTGGCACTTGAGGCCGAAGCCGCCGCCGACGTCCGGCCCGATCACGCGGAGGCGCTGCTCGGGCCAGCCCATGATGTCCGCGACGCGGCTGCGGACGAGGTGCGGCGTCTGCGTCGAGGTCCAGAGCGTCAAGTCGCCGTTCGCCTCCACGGTCGCGAGGGTCGCGCGCCCCTCCATCGGGTGTGCGCAATGGCGGTTCGTGTGGAAGCGCTCCTTCAGCACGAGCGCCGCGCCGGCGAACGCGCGGTCGACGTCGCCGCCGCCGCCGCTCACGTGCATCACGACGTTGTCGCCGAACTCCTCGTGGACGAGCGGCGCGCCGGGGGCGAGAGCGGCTTCCGGGTCGACGACGGGGTCGAGCGGCTCGTAGTCGACGACGACCTGCTCGGCCGCGTCCTCGGCCGCGTACCGGCTTTCGGCGACGACGGCCGCCACCGGCTCGCCGACGTAGCGGACCTTCCCGGTCGCGAGGCACGGCCACTTGCACTGCTTGAAGACGGACGGCGGGAACACCTCGGGCCGGAACGGAAGCCCCAGCGGCTTCAGCACGCCGTCGATGTCGCGGCCGGTGAAGACGCGGCGGACGCCGGGAAGCGCCAGCGCCGCCGCCGCGTCGATGCGGGCGATCCTCGCGTGCGCGTGCGGGCTGCGGACGAACGCGACGTGCAGCGTCCCGGGGAGGCGGATGTCGTCCACGTACGTGGCGCGCCCGCGGAGGAAGCGGGGATCCTCGACCCGCCGTACGGGCCGGCCGACGAGCTTCATCAGTGCCATCGGTGGTGTCCTGACCGGGGCGGGGCTGCGTCGCCACGGCTGCGGCGGAAGAACTCGCGCACGGCGTCGATGCCGGCGACGAGCCGGTCGACGTCCTCGCGGTCGTTGTAGAGGTAGAAGCTCGCCCGGATGGTCGCGGGAATGCCGAGCGCCGCGTGGAGCGGCTGCGCACAGTGATGGCCCGCGCGGACCGCGACGCCCTCCTGGTCGAGGACGGTCGCGACGTCGTGCGGGTGCACGTCGCTCATTCGAAAGCTCACGATCCCGTTCGGCCCCGACGCGGGACAAAACGTGTCGACGTCGTCGAACGTCTCGAGCCGCTCGCGCGCCTCGGCGCTGAGCGCCCGCTCGTGCGCCGCGATCGCCTCCAGACCGATCGCCTCGAGATAGTCGATCGCCGCCGCGAGCCCGACGGCTCCGCCCACGTTCGGCGTCCCGGCCTCGAACTTCCACGGCACGTCGTTCCACGTCGCGCCTTGGAGCGTCACCTCGCGCACCATCTCGCCGCCCGTCATGTACGGCGGCATCGCCTCGAGCAGCTCCCGCCGCGCCCACAGCACCCCCACGCCCATCGGACCGCACATCTTGTGCGCCGAGAATGCGAGGAAGTCGCAGTCGAGCGCGGCGACGTCCACGGGCAGGTGGGGCACGCTCTGCGCGGCGTCCAGCACGACGACCGCTCCGTGACGATGCGCGGCACGGACGATCGGCCCGACGTCGATGATCGTGCCGAGGACGTTCGACTTGTGCGTGAGCGCGACGATCCTCGTCCGCGGCCCGATCGTGTCCGCCAGGGCGTCCATGTCGAGCTCGAGGCCGGCCGTGATCGGGACCACGCGCAGCGTCGCCCCCGTTCGGGCGGCGGCCTGCTGCCACGGCACCAGGTTGCTGTGGTGGTTGAGGATGCTGACGACGATCTCGTCGCCCGGTCCGAGCCGCCAGCGCCCGAAGCTGTCGGCGACGAGGTTGAGCCCCTCGGTCGCGTTGCGGAGGAAGACGATCTCCTCGGCCGAGCGCGCCCCGATGAAGCGCGCGACACGCTCGCGCGAGGCCTCGTAGAGCTCGGTCGCGCGCTCGCCGAGCGTGTGGACCGAGCGGTGGACGTTCGCGTTGGACCGCTCGTAGTAGTCGCGGACGGCGTCGAGCACGGCGAGCGGCTTCTGCGTGCTCGCGGCGCTGTCGAGATAGACGAGCGAGCGGGCGCGGTCCCAGGTCCGGAAGATCGGAAAATCCGCCTTCACGGCGCGTGTGTCGAGACTCATGATTCCGACGTCCGTCAGGCAGCCTGGTGGATCCGGCCCTTCTTCTCGCGGAGCGGGATGGCGCTCCGCCCGTGCTGGACCGCGAGGATCTCGGCGAGCACGGAGAGCGCGATCTCCGCCGGCGCGTCCGCGCCGAGGTCGAGGCCGATCGGCGTCCGGACCTGCGCCGCACGGTCGGGCGAGACGGTGACGCCTTCCGCCCGGATCTCGCTCAGCATCTGCTCCGTCCGCGCCCGCGGGCCGAGCGCGCCGAGGTAGAGGAATTCCGCCGGGCCCGTGAGGAGCTGCTGGAGGACGGCGCGGTCCTTCAGGTAGTTGTGCGTCATCAGCACGACGGCCGGGCGCCCGCCGAGCGGGACCAGCTCCGAGAACTTCTCCGGCGCCGCGCACACGACGAGGTCGGCGTCGGGGAAGCGCTCGCGGGTGGCGAACTGCGGGCGGCTGTCGACCAGCGTCACGACGAACCCGATCTCGCGCGCGAGCCGCACGAGCGGAATCGCGTCGTGCCCCCCCCCGACCACGATGAGCCGCGTCGGCGGCACCAGCACGTCGAGGAACACGTCCGTCCCGCCGCCCACGTCGATCCGGCGCGACGGCCGCACCGACCGCTCGCGCAGCGCCGCCCGGAGCCGCGCCTCGACCGCCGAGTCGAGCGGCCTTCCCGCGACGACGCTGCCGTCCTCGGCGAGGAGCGTCCGCCGGACGTCGGGCGGCGTCTCGCCCCGCTCGGTGACGACGGTCGCGATCGCGCACCGCCGTCCCGCCTCGACGCGCTTCTCGACCGCCTCGAAGAACGCGCGCCCCTCGGGCGTCCGCCACCACGACATCGGCTCGACGAAGACCTCGACCGTGCCGTTGCAGCCGAGCCCGAGCCCCCACACGTTCTCGTTCTCGGCGTTCGTGTCGTAGTTCGCGATCTCGGGCCGGTTGCGCTCGACCACGCCGAGCGACACCTCGTACACGTCGCTCTCGAGGCACCCGCCGCTGATCGAGCCCACGAGGCCGCCGTCCTTGCGACACACCATCTTCGCGCCCTCGCGACGGTACGTGGACCCCGTGGTCCGCGTGATCGTCACGAGGGCGCCGCCGTCCTGCTCCGCGAGCAGACGGCGCATCTCGTCCAGAATTTCACGCATCGGAGTTGCTTCGGTTCCTCATGCGGCCCGCGCGCCTGCCACCTGGCGGTAGACGATCTCCGGGCTCATCGGAAGCTTGTCGATCGACTTCCAGCCGACGAGCGGCGAGAGCGCGTCCGCGATGGCGTTCGCCACCGCGGGCGGCGGCGCGACCGCGCCGCCCTCGCCCATGCCCTTGATGCCGCCGACGGAGACGGGACACGGCGTCTCGATGTGCCCGAACTCCAGGTGCGGCACGTCGCACGCGGACGGGATCAGGTAGTCCATGAGCGACGTCGTGAGGATCTGGCCGCTCTCGTCGTACTGGAGATGCTCGTACATCGCGAGGCCGAGGCCCTGCGCGACGCCGCCGGCGATCTGCCCATCGACGATCATCGGGTTGATCATCCGGCCGCAGTCCTCGACGACGACGAAGCGCCTGAACTGCACCTTGCCCGTCTCGGGATCGACCTCGACGACCGCGATGTGCGTCGAGTTCGCGTACGGCGTCGGCGCCTTGTAGTAGTAGCTCGCCTCGAGGCCGGGCTCCTCCTCGCCCTCGGGCAGGTCGCCCGTGTACACGGCCGCCCGGGCGATCTCCCTCACCGTGACGGCCTTCGACGGGACGCCCTTCACCCGGTACCTGCCCTCGACGAGCTCGATGTCTCCGGGGCTCGCCTCGAGGAGGCTCGCGGCGACCCGGATCATCTTCTGGCGCACCTTCTCCGCCGCCTTGATGACGGCGCCGCCGCCGGCGACGGCCGCGCGGCTGCCCCACGTGCCCCAGCCGTACGGCGAGTTCGACGTGTCATGGCCGAGGAGTCGGACGTCCTTGATGTCGCACCCGATGCCGTCGGCGACGAGCTGCGCGAAGACGGTCGGGTGCCCCTGGCCGTGGTTGTGCGTGCCCATCGCGAGCGTGACGCCGCCGTTCGGGTCGACGCGGATGTGCGCCGAATCGTAGCCGGTGACCGACTTGAGGCCCGCGTTCCGCCAGTAGTCGAACCCGAACGTCGTCATCTCGATCATCGAGCTGATCCCGATGCCGAGGTACCTGCCCTTCTTCCGCGCCTCGGCCTGCTCCTTCCGGAACTTGTCGTACTCGACCATCTCGAGCCCCATCTCGAGCGACTCGAGCGGGCTCGCGCTGTCGTAGTCGAGGCCGGTGGCGGAGACACACGGGAAGTCCTTGGTGCACATGATGTTCTTCCGCCGGATCTCGGCGGGATCCATCTTGAGCTTCGCGGCGGCCATGTCGAGGATGTGCTCCATCGTGTACTGCGCCGCGGGCAGACCGACGCCGCGGTACACGCTCGACGTCGTCTTGTTCGTCGCGACGGCGACCGCCTCCATGTGCACGTTCTTGATCTTGTACGGCCCGGGCGTCGCCATCGCCGCCTGGAGCGGCTCGAAGGAAGGCGTCCAGGGATACGAGGTGTACGCGCCGACGTCGCCGACGAACTTCGTCTTGATGCCGAGGATCGTCCCGTCGTTCTTGCAGGCCAGCTCGACGTAGCAGATCTCGTCCTTCGCGTGGTACGAGCCGTAGAGGTTCTCGCGCCGGTCCTCGATCCACTTGACGGGCCGCTTGAGCTCGCGCGTGAGGAGCGCGAGCGCCAGCTCCTCGGGGAAGATGTGGCACTTGAGGCCGAAGCCGCCGCCCACGTCCGGACCGCCGATGACCACGATGTTCTGCTCCGGGAAGCTCGTGTAGTCCGCGATCTTCGTGCGGACCATGTGCGGCATCTGCGTCGAGGTCCACACCGTCATGCGGTCGACGACCGGGTCGTAGTGGGCGAGGACGGCGCGGCACTCCATCGGCGACGCGCAGTGCCGGTTCATCACGAACCGGCCCTTCACGACGACGTCGGCCTCCTTGAAGGCCTTGTCGGTGTCGCCGTTCTTGATCGTGGAGGTGAGCATGACGTTGTCGCCCCACTCCTCGTGGACGAGCGGCGCCCCTTTCTGCATCGCGGCCTCGGGGTCGACGACGGCCGGCAGCGGCTCGTAGTCGACCTCGACCGCCTCGGCGCCGTCCTCCGCCGTGTAGCGATTCGTGGCGACGACGGCGGCGACGATGTCACCGACGAAGCACGCCTTCTTCACCGCGATCGGGTAGAAGTCGCACGCCTTGTAGCTCACCTGGAGCTTGCCCTTGCCCCACTCGACCCGGATCGGCCTGCAGAGCTTCGCCGCCTCCTCGCCCGTCATCACCCGGAGGACGCCGGGCATCTCGAGCGCCTTGCTCGTGTCGATCGACTTGATCCGCGCGTGCGCGTGCTGGCTGCGCACGAATGCCACGCTCACGGTGTCGGGCAGCTTGACGTCATCGACGTACTGCGCGCGGCCGAGCAGGTACTTCGGGTCCTCGAGCCGCTTCACGGATGCGCCGAAGGGTCGTACCGTAGGCATGTGTATCCTCCGAAAAATCAGTGTGGGACGTTCGGGAGCACGTACTCGCCGAACCGTCGGATCGAATCCATCACGTTCGCGTGCGAGAGGCCGGGGAACTTCGCCTTCATGACGAGGCAGTCGATGCCGAGCGTCTCCCGGAGCATCGCGACGTCGGCGAGACACCGGGCGGGTCCCCCGAGCGTGAACCGCTGCTTCACCAGGTCCTCGAGCACGTCCTCGCGCTCGGGCGGGATGGGACGGCCCTCCTCGTCGACGAGGTGTCCCCAGCGGAGGTAGTTCCGGTAGCCGGTCATCATCGGCTCGCGGCCGATGCGCCACGCCGTCGCGTCGTCCGGTGCCACGAAGAACTCGCGGTAGTACGCGAACGTCCGCTCGGCGCGCGGGACGCCCGCCTTGGCGAGCGCGCGCTCCCAGCACCCGCGGTTCTCGCGGATGATCGAGAGCGGCGTGATCGGGTCGGCGAACCACCCGTCCCCCACCTCCGCCGCCAGCTCGACGGCCTTGCGCTTCTTCGCCGCGACCCAGATCGGGGGCGGGCTCTGAACCGGCTGCGGGCGGAGCGCGACGCCGTCGGCGTGGAAGTGACGTCCCCGGTACGTGACCGTCGGCTCCGTCCAGAGCCGCCGGATGAGGGTCGCGCCCTCGCGGAGGAGCGCCGGGCGGTCCCGCAGCTCGCGCCCGAAGGCGGAGAACTCCTCGGGCCGGTACCCCTGCCCCACGCCGAGGATCACCCGCCCGCCCGAGATGACGTCGAGCACGGCGCAGTCTTCCGCGACGTGGATCGGGTCGTAGAGCGGGAGGAGCAGGACGCCGGGCCCGAGCTTGATGCGCGACGTCTGCGCCGCAACGAAGCCGAGCGCGATGAGCGGCGAGGGGAAGAACCCGTTCTCGACGAAATGGTGCTCGCTGATGAAGACGGAATCGAGTCCGATCTCCTCCCCCGCCCGGATCTCCTCGACCGCCTCCCGGAACACCTGATCGGCGCGGTCGCCCGCACCGCCTTCGATGCTGTACACGAGCCCGAACCGCATCTGATCTATTCCTTCAATGCCGACGCGAGCGCTTCCCAGGGAAGCAGCGCACAGCGGACCCGCACCCGGTACCGTCGCACGCCCTTGAGCGCGTCGAGGTCGCCGAGGGACACCGCGTCCTCGCCGCGCATCATGCGCCCGAACGCGTCGCGGAGGCTCCCGATCTCCGACGCGGTCTTGCCGACGACCGCGTCCGTCATGAGCGATGCCGACGCCTTGCTGATGGCGCAGAGATGGCCGTCGAATCGCGCCGCCCGGACGCCGTCCGGCGCCAGGGCGACGTAGACCGAGACTTCGTCGCCACACACCGGATTCGTGGCCCGTCCGACGCTCGTCGCCCCCTCGAGCGACCCGAAGTTGTGCGGCTTCTCGTAATGGCGGCGCAGTGCCTGCTGGTAGATTTCGTCCAGCTCTCCCATGAAGCGATCAATGACGCGCCACCCGTCGCGGCACCTGAAGCTCGCTCACCCGGGTGTCCACGGCCTGCGCGCCGCCGATGACCGTCCTCTGACCGAACCACGACCAGAGGATCGGGGAGATGATCCCGCTGAACACGAAGCAGAGCAGCAGGACGAGCCCCATGCCGAACCCCACGTAGCCGATGTAGAGGGGGATCGGCGCGAGCGCCCAGCACCCGAGGATGAGCGCGCCGTTCGACACGATGAGCGCGCGCCGGATCTTGACGAAGCCCTGTACGAGCGCCTCGCGGAACTCGCCGATCCGCCGGTACTCCTCGCGGACGCGGTAGAGGAGGTACACCTCCGAGTCGATGCCGACGCCGCTCGCGATGGCGAGCGCCGCCGTCGCGTTCGAGTTGAGCTCGATCCCGGCCATGATCATGAGCCCCACCGACGCGAGCGTGCCGAGGACCAACGGGATGATGAGCACGGCCGGCAGGATGATCGAGCCGATGAACGGAATGGAGAGGAGGAACGTCCCGAGGAAGCCGAGCAGCGCCCCGACGATCAGCCAGTACTTGATGTTGCGGTTGAACGACTCGGCGATGCCGACCGAGCCGCCGGCCACCTCCGCCGTGACGGGCAGGTCCGGGCCGAAGAACTCGGCGGCCTTCTTCGTCGTGGCGCCGATCAGGTTGCCCACGAAGGCCGGGTCGGTGCTGTCGGCGTACGCGATCACGACGGCGGAGTTGTACTCTTCGTCGAAGAGCCAGTCGTAGGCGCCCGGCGTGATCGCCGCCCACGCCTCGAGGCCTTCGCCGATCTCCTGCACGGTGTCCGGCACCCGGATGAACGACTTGTCGAGGCCGTTGATGAGGAAGTAGCGGAGCTTGATGTACTCGGCCGGATCGGAGACGCCGCCGATGTGCGGCTGCTGGCGCAGCCACACGGCGAGGTTGTCGACCGCGTGGAGCACCTTCGGCTCCTCGAGCGCCTTCTCCTGGCCAGGCTTCGGCGCGATCAGGGTGATCATCGGGTAGACGCCGCC
>Ga0070741_10000645_pt1 | contig 120148 bp, 111 predicted proteins | sample Coa_R1_4_FD_66440 | JGI IMG/M metagenome (GOLD analysis project Ga0070741, IMG submission 66440) | Surface soil microbial communities from Centralia Pennsylvania, which are recovering from an underground coalmine fire - Coalmine... | ecosystem: Environmental > Terrestrial > Soil >... | reverse complement strand
GTCCTTCATCTCGGCCGGCACGTCAAAACCCTGCCCTTCCGCCTCGAGGGCTGAACGATGTCCTGCTGGCAGATCTACCCTCGCGGCCATGAACGATGTCGTGCTGTGTGAGATCTAGGCTCGGAGCGCGATGACCTCGGTCGCGGTCACGGGACTCACCAAGCGTTTCGGCGCATCGAGCGCCGCGGTCGACGGCATCACCTTCGAGGTGCGCTCGGGCACGTTCGTCACGCTCCTCGGTCCGAGCGGCTGCGGCAAGACGACGACGCTGCGCCTGATCGCCGGGCTCGCGCGTCCCGATGCCGGTGAGATCCGCGTCGGCGATCGCGTGCTGAGCTCCGGCAGCAAGGGCGTCTTCGTGCCGCCCGAGAAGCGCGAGATGGGCATGGTCTTCCAGAGCTACGCGATCTGGCCGCACATGACCGTCTTCGAGAACGTCGCCTTCCCACTCCGGGAGCGGCGCGTCCCGCAGAAGGAGATCCGCGATCGCGTGATGAGCGCGCTCGCGCTCGTGTCGCTCACCGACTTCGCGCAGCGACCGGCTCCACTCCTCTCGGGCGGGCAGCAGCAGCGCGTCGCGCTCGCGCGCGCTCTCGTCGGCAATCCGCAGGTGCTGCTCCTCGACGAGCCACTCTCGAATCTGGACGCGCGCCTCCGCGAGCAGATGCGCTTCGAGATCCGCAACATGCAGGTGCGGCTCGGCATCACGACGATCTTCGTGACCCACGATCAGCTCGAGGCGATGACGCTCTCGGACAGCGTCATCGTCATGAACACCGGGAGGATCGAGCAGATCGGCTCGCCGCGCGAGGTCTACGAGCGCCCGTCGAGCCGGTACGTCATGGACTTCCTGGGCCAGGTCAACCACCTGCCCGCGCGCATCCGCATCGTCGGAGGGACCGCGCGGGCGGCGGTCGACGGCGCGGAGATCGCGCTGCCGGACGCCGCGGGGCTCGCCGACGGCGAGCAGGCGGTGCTCGCGTTCCGCGCGCAGGCGATCACACTCGACCCTCGCGGACCGCTGCGCGGCGTCGTGACCGCGGCGACGTATACCGGCGGCCAGATGGAGTACCTCGTCCGGGTCGGCGACGCGTCGATCCGGGTCGCCGCTCCGCCGGACACGGAGGCGCCGGTCGGCTCGACCGTCGCGCTCGCGATCGCGCCAAACGCGATACGCGCGTGGCGCGACGCGACGAAGGCCTAGACCGGGGGCGTCCGCGTTGAGCCAGATCGCGCAGCCGCTCCCCCCGATCGCCGCCCGCGGCGTGGCCGAGAGCGCCTGGAAGCGACGCCTTCCGTCGCTCCTCGTCCTCGCACTCGTCATCGTCATCGGATTCCTCGTGCTCTACCCGCTGGTGATGCTGGTGCTGGGCAGCTTCGCTCCGCCGCGCGGCGTCACGGACGTGACCTTCTCGCTCGACGGCTATCGGACCGCGCTCAGCGACGCCGACGCGCAGAAGGCCATCGTCACCACGCTCTGGCTCTCGCTCGTCCGCGCTGTGCTCGGGGTCGCGCTCGCGCTGCTCCTCGCGTGGGCGATCTCACGGACGAACGTTCCCGCCCGCCGGCTGTTCCACGGCGTCATGCTGATCAGCTTCTTCCTGCCGCTGCTGCCGCAGCTCGTGGCGTGGTCCCTTCTGCTGTCGCCGCGGACCGGCACGCTCAACGTGTGGATCCGAGCGCTCGTCGGCTCCGACGCGCTGTCCGGGCCGTTCAACATCTACTCGTACGAGGGGATCATCTTCCTCGGCGTCCTGGGCTGGTCCGGCTTCCTGTATCTCTTCATCCAGCCCGCGTTCGATGCCATCGATTCGTCGCTCGAGGAGGCAGCGCGCATGTCCGGCGCCACGAGCCTGCGGACGATCATCCGCGTGTCCGCTCCGCTGCTCATGCCGGCGGTGCTCGGCGCGTTCGGCCTCGCGTTCATCCGGATGTTCGAGTCGTTCGAGACCGAGCTGTTCCTCGGCGCGCCGGCGCACATCTACGTCTTCACGACGCAGATCTACGCGTACATCGCGCAGGAGCTCACGCCGCGCTACCCGCCCGCCATCGCGCTCTCGACCGTGTTCGTGCTGCTCACCTTCGGTCTGATCCTGATCCAGCGGCGCATCCTCGGGAACCGCAGCTTCGTCACCATCGGCGGCAAGGGCTACAAGCGCGAGCCCGCCGACCTCGGCCTCTGGCGCTGGCTCGTCTTCGCGCTGCTCGTCTTCTACAGCGTCGTCCACCTCGTGCTGCCGCTGGGCATGCTCCTGCTCGGATCGCTCCAGAGGACGACCGTGCAGTTCAGCATGGACGCCTTCACGCTCGACCATTGGAAGGTCCTCTTCAGCGCCGACGTGTGGAATGCGGTGAAGAACACGCTCATCGTCGGGGTCGCGTCCTCGACCATCGCGATCCTGCTGATGAGCGTCATCAGCTACGTGATCGTGCGGACCCAATTCCGTCTGCGCGGCGCGCTCGACGTGCTCACCTGGGTCCCCTACATGGTCCCGAGCTTCGTGCTCGGCGTCGGCTTCCTGTGGGCCGCGCTGAAGGGGATCCAGTTCCCGTTCGTGCTCTATGGATCGATCGCGCTGCTGATCATCGCGTTCGTCGTGCGCGTGCTGCCGCTCGGCACGCGCCTCATGAACGGCACGATGGTGCAGCTCTCCACCGAGCTCGAGGAGGCCGCGCGCATCTCGGGCGCCGGCTGGACGTCGACCTTCCGCAAGATCGTCCTTCCGATCCTGAGCCCGGCGCTCGGCATCGGCTGGCTCATGTTCATGGTCACGGTGATCCGCGACCTTTCCACCGTCATCCTGATCTACGGACCGGCGTCGGCCATGCTCTCCGTCGTCTTCTACGCGCACTGGAAGAGCGGCACCGCGGAGGACGCGGCGGTCATCGGCCTGCTCATGACCATCATCGGCATGGCCATGGCCGCCGGCATCTTCGCGCTGCAGCACTTCGGCGGCCGGCGCGCGCGCGGCCTGGTCGAGGGCACGCCGCGGATCGTGTGAGGCGGCGGCCTATCATCCGCGCGATGGTCCGGATCTCCTGATGGCGAGCGGGACCGCGCCGCGCGAGGACGTCGTCACCGAGCTGCGCCGCCGGTACGACGAGCTCACGCAGTCTCAGAAGCGCATCGCCGAAGCGATCGTCGAGGACCCGGAGTTCATCGCCTTCGCCACGGTCGAGAAGGTCGCGACGAAGCTGGGCGTCAGCCCGTCGACGGTCGTGCGCTTCGCGTACCGGATGGGCCTCGACGGCTACCCCGATCTCCAGGACCGGGTCCGCACCCTCGTGCGGGCGCAGATGCGGCGCGGCGCGGCGGTCCCCGGCGACGAGACCCCGGCGGTGGAGCGGGCCGGCGACTCGATCTTCGCGCGCTCGCTGGCGCACGACCTCGACGACCTGCGGCGCACGATCGTCGGCCTCTCCGTGCCGGACTTGGAGCGCGCCGTGACCGTGCTCGACCGCGCCGAGCGCGTGTTCGTGTTCGGCGGTCTCGGCTCCTACGCGGTCGCATACTTCGCCGGGCTCGCGCTCGACCGCCTCCGCGGCGCGTCGCACGTCCTCGACGGGAACGACGCGCTGAACGCGACGCGGCTTGCCGACATCTCCGAGCGCGACGCGCTCGTCGTGTTCACCTTCGCGCCCTACGTGCGCAGCGCGCTGCGTCTCGCGCAGCACGCGAAGGCGCGCAAGGCATCGCTGATCGCGGTCACCGACACGCCGGTCTCGCCGGTCGGGCGGCTCGTCGACGTCGCGCTCCCGGCGGTCGTGTCCGGCGTGAGCACGCACAACTCGCTCGTGGGCGCGATGGCCGTGGCCAACGCGCTGCTGAACGGCCTCGTCCTCGCGCGATCGGGACGTGCGCTCGAGCGCTACCGCGGCGTCATGAAGCTGCTGAACGAGTGGGACGAGATGATCCTGAGGGGCGAGGGCGAGAGCTAGTCAGCCGGCGCCTTTCCGGAGCGCGGCGTGGATCTTCTCCGCGCGCAGCGGGAGCGAGGTGATCCTGATGCCGGCGGCGTCGTGCAGCGCGTTCGCGATCGCGGGCGCGACGCCAGGGTTCGCGAGCTCGCCCACCGATTTCGCGCCGAACGGCCCGTCACCCCTGTCCTCGGTGATGAGCACGATGCGCAGCGGCGGGACGTCCGCGATCGTGGGCATCTTGTAGTCGCCGAGCCCCGCGTTCGCGACGACCCCGTCCTCGATGCGCAGCTGCTCCATCACCGCCTGACCGAAGCCCTGCGCGAACGCGCCCAGAAGCTGCCCCCGCAGCGCGGTGGGATTGATGACCGTCCCGACATCCGCCACGAGCACGCAGTCGACGACCGTGAGCGCGCCGGTCTCGCGGTCGACCTCGACCTCCACGGCGTACCCGTACGTACTGTGGTAGCCGGGCGTGTGCTGGTGGGTGCCTTCCACCCGGACCCCGCCCGAACGCGCCGCGCGCTCGAGCGCGCCGACGACCTCGGCACCTGCATCCACGCCGAGCCGGCCGAGGAGCGCCCTGGCGCCGGCCGCCGCGGCGCCGCCGACGACCGGGGTGACGCGGCTGCCGCCGACGCCGGCCTCGAGCGGGGTATCCGCGGTGGTGCCGCGGCGGACGGTGACGCGATCGACCGGGATCCCGAGCTCCGCCGCGACGGCGCGCTGGAGCATGGTGCGCGCGCCACCGCCCTGGTCGGGGATCGCGGTGAAGACCTCGACTGACGCGTCCGGCGTCACCGAGACGATCACCGTCGAGGACAGCACGCCGCCGGGAGACTGACGGCACCCCAGCGCCACGCCGCGGCCGCGGCCCGGCGGACGCGGTTCGGACCACCGTGCCTCGAGGCCGAGCCGGTCGATCACCGTCCCGATCATCGACGTGCGCCAGACGTGGCCGCGCACGTCCTGCTGGCCCGCCTGGATCGCGTTCCGCCGGCGCAGCTCGAGCGGATCGATCCCGAGCTCGCGCGCGATGAGATCGAGGTGCGATTCTCCCGCGAACGATGCCTGCGGCTGCCCCGGAGCGCGCGCGTTGCCGCCGGGCACGATGTTCGTGTACACGGTCATGGCTTCGAGCCGCGCGCTCGGCACGTGGTACGGCGCCAGCGTCATGATCGATTCGGCGGGGACGAGCTTGACGTTGGGCTGGCCCGCGGCGTAGGCGCCGCCGTTCAGCACGACGCGCGCCTCGTGGGCGAGGATCCTGCCGTCCGCGTCCACGCCGGTGCGGAGCGTGAGCCGGCCGCTGTTGCGGGTCGTCGTCGCGCGCATCTCGTCGACGTACCGCGTGACCGTGCGCACGGGCCGCCGCGTCAGCCGCGCGAGGAACGTCAGCGCGTACTCGTCGATCGAGAGGCCCTTCCCGCCGAAGTCGCCGCCGATGAAGCCTGAGTCGATGACGATGCGCTCGTGCGCGACGCCGAGCGCTCGCGCCATCTGGTCGCGCAGGCCGAAGGGCGACTTGTTCGTCGAGACGACGTGGAACACGTCGCCCTCGAGCCAGACGACGCTCGCGCGCGGCTCCAGCGCGCCCGGGAACACGCGCGCGATCTCGAAGCTGTGCTCGAAGACGCGCGCCGCGCGCGCGAATCCGGCGTCCACGTCTCCGTGCTCGTGCCGCGAGACCCCCTGCACGTTCGGGTGTGGAACGGCTTCGCGCGTCCCGTTCAGGTAGTGGTATTCCGCCGCGTCGGGATGGAGCACCGGGGCGCCGGGCCTGAGCGCCTCGTCCGGGTCGAAGACGCTCGGAAGCTCGTCGTATTCGACCTCGATCGAGGCGGCCGCGGCCTCGGCCTGCGCGGGCGTCTGGGCCGCGACCGCCGCGACCCGGTCGCCGACGAAGCGCACGCGGTCCCACGCGAGGACCGGCCAGTCCTGGAGACGCCGTCCGAGCCGCGCCGGGCGGACGTCCGCACCGGTGATCACGGCGGCCACGCCGGGCATCGCGCGCGCGGCGGACGCGTCGACGCGGACGAGCCGCGCGTGCGGGAACGGGCTGCGCGCGAACGCGACCGAGAGCGCGCCCGCGACGCGGACGTCGGCCGCGAAGCGCGCCTGCCCCGTCGTCTTGGCGCGCCCCTCGATCCGGCGCTCCGGCTCGCGAAGGGCATCCATTCGGCTCACCCTGCGGCGACCGTCGCGCGAAGGCGCTCCGCGAAGGCGGCGGGGAGCGTGGGCGCCTGCCGCGCGACGAGTGGCTGAGCGAGGTCGCCGGTACGTCCGAGGATCGCGACGTCGCTCGAGGCGCGGAGCCCCTGCGGACAATGAGCACCGGTCCCGCCGGCGCGAGCTTCACCGTCGCGGATCTGCCGCCCGCCGCGCGGTGCGTGCCGGGCGTGAAGGACGTCGCGGCCACGGCCGGCGGCGCGGGCTACTCCCCTGATACGACGACCTCGTCGCCCTCGACGGTAAAGCGGTGCCGCAGCCCCTCGGACGCCCATTCCATGTGCTCGACGGCCGCCGCGAAGCGCGGGTCGCGCGCGAACAGCACCTCCGGACGAAGCTGCGTGTCGATGCGCACGGGGTGGAAGGACACGCGCTCCACGCCCTGCGGCGTCACGACGACGCGCCCGATGAGGCTCTTCATCGCGTCCGGTCCCATCGGCAGGCGCGGGTAGGCCGGGTCGTTCTGGACGCCGTGGCGCACGCCGCCGATGTGTCCGGGAACGTGATCGCCGATCTCGCGCTGCGACCACAGGAAGTGGCTGAGGCTGTAGAAGCAGACCTTGCCGTCGAAGACCTCGACGCCCTTCGGGATGTGCGGGTGGTGGCCGAAGATGACGTCCGCGCCGCTCTCGAACGCCGCCTTCGCGACGGTGCGCTGGTAGTCGGCCAGCACGCGCGGGATGTTGTGGATGCCCCAGTGCAGCGACACGATCACCGCGTGCGCCCGCTTCTTCGCCGCGGCGACGTCCTCGCGGAGTCCGCGCAGGTCGTCCTCGTACGGGATGGTGACGATCTCGGGCGGCGTCCCGGGCTGCCAGTCGTGCGGACGGTAGTACGTGTGGACGCGCACCGGAGCGGTGCCGGGTGACGCGGGCGTCGCCGCGTAGCCCTCGCGCAGCACGCAGCTGTACGCGAGGAATGCGACGCGCACCCCGTTGCGCTCGACGATCGCGGGCCGGCGCGCCTCGGCGAGATCGCGGCCGCCTCCGATGGCGCGGATGCCCATCTTCTCGAAGAGCTCGAACGTGTCGAGCATCGCCTCGGGGCCCCAGTCCATCGCCTTGTTGCCGGCGAGCGAGACGACGTCGAAGCCGCACTCCGCGAAGATGCGCGCGCGCGACGGATCCTGCCGCGAGTAGTGACCGTCGCTGTGCACCTGCATCGTGCCGCGCGTCGAGAAGACCTTCTCGCAGTGGGCGAAGCGGATGTCGCCGCTCTCGAGCGTCGCCTTCGCGAGCGACAGGTAATCGGGGACGGGCTCGTAGTACGGACCGACGTCGCCGACTCCGAGGACCACCAGGCGTCCGTCGCGCGCATTCGCCGTGGATGCCATCGGTCGCGGAGCATACCAACCCACCGCCGCCTCAGAGTTGCCCGTGCGTCACGCGCATGGGATGCTCCGCGCATCGGCGGTTCATCCGCACTGCGAGGACTGGGGGCTTGGTGATGGAAGGCGACACGAGCGCACGATCGTCACGCGCGAAGGGACAGGTCGTTCCCGATGAGCAGCGGCCGACGAAATCCGATCTCCTCTACAGCGATACGAAGATCGCGGACAAGACCGGCCGCGTGTCGCCGCACATGCTCCCGCACGCGTTCCTTCCGGTGAACGGCAAGGGTGGCGAGGACCTTGCGGGTCCTTACGAGCCCGTCGAGGGCTGGCCCGAGACGATCGAGCCCGGGTGGCGCCTCTCGGGCCCATCGGCCGCGCACGTGTTCTCGCCGGATCGGGTCATGGTGGTCACGCACTTCGGCCGCGTGCGCGATCGGCTCACGCCGCTGGTGTGGGGTCGCAACCTGTTCTCGATGGAAGGATCGCCATACCGCACGTACGGGACCCTCGAGGGCAAGCACGTCGACCACGTCACGACCTACGACCGTCAGGGCAAGCTCATCGATTCGTGGACGTGGAACGACCATCTGTTCGGCAAGATCAACCGCGTGTTCGTGGATCCGGGGGATCCCGAACAGCACGTGTGGATCGCGGACAGCAAGCGACAGAAGCTGTTCAAGTTCTCCAACGACGGAAAGCGGCTCGTCCAGTCCATCGGCGAGGTCGAGGCGGGCAGCACGCCGGAGTTCCCGTGGAAGGCGCAGGACATCGTCTGGCTCCCGAACGGCGACTTCTACGCGGCCGGGCTCAGCCGCATCGACCGCTTCACCAAGGATGGCGAGCTGGTGTGGTCGCTCATGCGCCGCGGCCACGGCCCCGGCGAGTTCCAGGATATCCACGGCTTGTGCCACGACACGGCGCGGCACCGCTTCTACGTCTCGGATCGCGGGAACGCCCGCATCCAAGTCTTCGACGAGGAGTGGAACTTCCTCGATGAGTGGCCGAACATCCTCGCGCCGTACGCGATGCGCCTCGAGAAGGACGGACACGTGTGGGTCGGCGACGGCCTCACGTCGAAGTTCCTGAAGTACGACCCCGACGGCCGCCTCGTGACGTCGTGGGGACAGTGGGGCATCGCGCCGGGCGCGACCTGGGGCGTGCACTGGTTCGACACCGACAGCGAGGGGAATCTCTACGTGTGCGAGGTCTACGGCGAACGGATCCAGAAGTTCCGGCCGCGCAGGGACGTGCCGCGCGATGACCCGCGCCTGATCGGCCAGCTGCAGCGGTACTAGCGGCGATCCCGTGCGTGTCGTCGTCTTTGGCCCGGAGCGGCGGGTCGGGGTCTGGGAAGGGGATCGGATCGTCGATCTCAATCGCGCGGATCCGCGGCTGCCGTCGCGTCTTGCCGAGCTCATCGCGCGCGGCCCCGCCGGGATCGAAGCCGCGCGCGCCGCGGTCGAGAAGGCGCTCCGTTCGGGGCAGGACGACGCGGTGGTGGCGCGCGACGGCACCCGGCTGCACGCACCCTGCGTTCATCGTCCGCGGATCGGATGCGCGGCGGGCAACTACGCCGAGCACGCACTCGGATCCGCGCGGCGCAAAGGGTTCGGGGCGTCGGCCGCGCTCGAGGGCATCGTCGCGTCGGGAGAGCAGCTCGATGCGCGGGAGGTCGCCGCGCGGACGCGCGAGCGCGCGCGGCTGCGCGGATTCTGGAAGGACTTCGCGCTCCCGACCGGTCCCGACGACGACATCGCCTATCCGAAGCGCGCCGAGGCGCTCGACTACGAGGGCGAGGTCGCGGTCGTGCTCGGGACCCCGGCGCGCGACGTTCCGGCGGGTCGGGGCGCCGAGCACATCTGGGGAGTCACGCTCTTCAACGATCTCAGCATCCGCGGCGAGAAGGTCCGCGATTCGCTGAGCTTCAATCTCTCGAAGAACTTCGACGGCTCGGCGGCGCTCGGGCCATGCGTCGTCGTGGGCGAGCTCGATCCCGCCGACATCGACATCGAGACGCGCGTGAACGGCGCCCTTCGCCAGCGGTTCAACTCCGGCGACATGATCTTCACCCACGCGGAGTACATCGAATTCCTGAGCCGCGACCTCACGCTTCTCCCCGGCGATCTCATCGCGGGCGGAAGCGGCCCCGGCACGGCGACGGACGCCGCCACGGAATACCTCTCCGCCGGCGACGTCGTGGAGATCTCGTCGCCGCGCATCGGCGTCCTCCGCAACCGGATCGTAGCGGCCGTCTGACGCGTCGCGGCCACCGTGGGCGGCTGCTTGACCGAGGGCGTCGACGATGACAGGCTGCACCTCGTACGCTTAGTTAGCGCGGTAACGGAACGACCGTTCCGCGTTCGAGGGAATGCGAAGGGGGCGCGCCGATGACAGCGGTGCAGGACCAGGTGGTCGCCGATGCCACCCGTGACAGGGTCGCGGTGCGGCTCGAGGACCTCACGAAGACGTACCCCGGCGCGAGCACCGCGGCGGTCCGCGGCCTCTCGCTGGACGTGCACGACGGCGAGGTCGTTACGCTCCTCGGACCGAGCGGCTGCGGCAAGACGACGACGCTGCGGATGGTCGCCGGCCTCGAGGTTCCCGACGCGGGTTCCATCTACTTCGGCGACCGGCCCATGGTGATCAGCGAGCGGCGCCTCTGCCTCCCGCCCGACAAGCGCGGAGTGGGGATGGTCTTCCAGTCGTACGCGATCTGGCCGCACATGAGCGTCGAGCAGAACGTGGCCTTCCCGCTGCGTTCGCGGCATTTCCCGAAGCGAGAGATCAACGACCGCGTGTCGCGCGCCCTCGCGCTTGTCGGCATGGCAGGCTTCGAGAAGCGGCCCGCACCGCTGCTCTCCGGCGGACAGCAGCAGCGTGTCGCGCTCGCGCGCGCGCTCGTGACCGAGCCGCGCGTGCTGCTCCTCGACGAGCCGTTCAGCAACCTCGACGCGAAGCTGCGCGAGCAGATGCGCATCGAGGTGAAGCTGCTGCAGAAGCGTCTCAACCTCGCCGTGCTGTTCGTGACCCACGATCAGACCGAGGCCCTCGGCCTCTCCGACAGGATCGTGGTCATGCGCGACGGCCTCGTGCAGCAGCAGGGCACGGCGCGCCAGCTCTACGAAGAGCCGGCCAACGAGTTCGTGCGCGACTTCGTCGGCAAGACCCTGCTGTTCAGGGCGACGGTGCGGGTCCTCGACCCGTCCGGGCGCGTCGGCGTGCTGGTCGACGGAGCGCGCGGCGGCGTGATCTTCGGGCGCGCGCCGTCGATCGAAGGCGTCAAGGTCGGCGACGCGGTGAACGTCGCGATCCGGCCTGAGGACCTCGAGATCCTTCCGGCCACGTCGAGCGAGCCGCCGGAGGGCGTGCTCATCGCGGATACGCAGGCCGCGCTGTTCGTGGGCGAGCGCGTGGAGTATCAGGTGAACGTCCACGAGCAGAGCACGATCGTCCTCTACGGCGACCGGCATCACGCGATCCCGGCCGACACGGTCGTGTGGCTGCGTCCGCGGCCCGACGGCCACAGCGTGTGGCGGGCGTGAGCGCGGGCGAGGGCGACACGGCCCGATCGCGCGCGCGGTCGCGGCCGCGCCTGCGGCGCGACGATCAGCAGTGGATCTTCGACTACGTCGTGAAGGAGACGGGCGCCGTCTACCACTGGTGGTCCGACGGCGCCGGCACGCTGCCCAAGAGCGTGCGCAGTCACGCGATGATCCCGAAGCAGCTGGGACGGCAGGCGCAGCGCATCGAGGCGCTCGCCGACGTCGAACGCGCCGCCGGTCACGATCGCACCGCGCTCGATCTCTACTTCGGGGCGGCGAAGAGCTACCTCGGGGCGCAGCACGCCGTGCTCGAGCTGAACGACGAGAAGCGCTTCCTGTACGCCGGGCTCCGCCGCTGCTACGAGCAGGTGCGCGCGCTCAGCCCCTACCGCATCGAGGCACTCGAGATCCCGTGGGAGGGGACCGTCGTCTCGGGCTACCTGCACCTCCGGCCGGGTGGCGGGAAGGCGCCGCTGCTCTTCTATGTGCCCGGATGCGACACGACCTGCGAGAGCGCGCCGAGCCCGCTCGAGAACCTGCCGCAGCAGCGCGGCATGCACGTGTTCTCGTTCGACGGGCCCGGCCTCGGCGCGAGCAACATGCGCGGGATCCGCCTCACCGCCGACAACTTCGAGCGCGCGGCGAGCGCGGCGCTCGACGCGCTGCTCGAGCGGCCCGAGATCGATGCCGACCGCGTGGTGGCGTACGGCGGCGGGATGGGGTCGTTCTGGGCGATGCGCTTCGCCGCGCACGACCATCGCGTAAAGGCGATCGCGTCGAAGTCGTCGTACGGCAGCAAGGACCGCCTCATGGACCAGGACTCGCCGCGCTACAAGCAGCTCTTCGCGTTCCTCACGCAGTCGCGCTCCGAGGAGGAGCTCGACGCGGTGATGGCCGAGATGACGATGGACGGCTTCATGGAGAAGATCGCGTGCCCGGTGCTGATGGCGGTCGGCGAGTACGACCTGCGCGACCCGCTCGACGAGGTCTATCGCCTCTTCGACGCGCTCGAGGCGCCGGGCGAGCTCTGGGTCTTTTCCGACCAGTTCCACAAGCTGCGCCTCGCGGGCGGCGGCGACACGGTGTACGCACTGATGCTCGATTGGCTCGTCGATCGGCTCGCCGGAAAGGCGCCGGCCCATCCGGGCGAGACGCTCTACCTCGAGGCCGGCGGAAAGGGACCCAACGATCCCGCGGTTCCGAGAAAGCGACGGTGGTTCGAATGATCCAGGAGCAGACCGAGGAGCGGAAGATGGCAGGCACGATCACGGGACAGCGCGTCGGCGTCGTCGGCGTCGGGAACATGGGTAGCGCGGTGGCGCGCTCGATGGTGCGCGGCGGCTTCGACGTCCTCGTGTACGACATCCGCGAGGAGGCGGTGCGCCCGCTCGTGGAGCTCGGCGCGAAGGCCGCGCCGTCGCTCGAGGCGCTCGTCGCCGCGGTGAAGTGGGTCTCGGTCGTGGTGGTGAGCGACGACCAGGTGCGGAGCGTCGGCGGCACCGTCGTCGACCTCGCGACGCCGGGAACGATCGTCGCGGTCCACAGCACCGTGCGGCCGACGACGGTCGCCGCGCTCGCGGAGCGCGGGGCGCGCAGGGACGTCGTGGTCGTCGACGTCGCGGTGAACGGCGGCAACGAGAAGGCCAACCTCGGCAAGCTCACCTTGATGGTCGGCGGCGAGGCCGAGCCGATCCGCTACGCGATGCCGCTGCTCCAGACCTTCGGGTCGCACATCTTCCACGTCGGGCCAATCGGGAGCGGGCTGGTGGGCAAGCTCGTGAACAACCTCATCGCCATCGGGAGCTACGCGCTCCAGCTCGAGGCGGTGGAGCTCGCGGCCGCGTACGGCATGGACGAGGACACCGTCGCCACGGTGGTCTCGTTCAGCCAGGGCGACAACCGCGGCATGCGCACCTGGGGCCGCCACGATCGCAAGCGCGCCGAGCGGGCCGCGCAGGGGGTCTCGTGGTACGAGCGCATGGGGCGCGACCTCGAGGAGGCCGCGATCGCCGCCGGGCTCCGCGAGGTGACGCTTCCACTGACCGCGGTGATCGCCGAGGCGCTGCCGAACAAGCTGCGCCGCCGCGACCGTGTGCTCGCGCAGCGCGGTCCGCTGCCGAAGATCCCGCGCTGCCGCGAGTGCGACTCGGAGCTCGCGCCGCCGTTCCGCGAGGCCGGCGTGCATCCGGAGTGCCGCACCGCATGAGCCGACCGCCGATGCGGCGACGAGATTCGCAGCAATGGATCCTCGACTACGTCGTGAAGGAGTCGGGGGAGGCCCAGAACTTCGAGCACGGCGTGCGGCGATTCCCGGAGGGCGTGAAGAACTACCGGATGATCGCCAAGCTCATGGGCGAGGACGCGCGGCGCGCGGAGGCGATCGCGCGGAACGCCGAAGAGCGCGGCCATCGCCGGACTGCGGAAGCGATGTACTGGATCGCGGTCGAGAAGTACCGGCTCAGCCAGCACGCGATCTTCGAGGACGACCATCCGGTGAAGCTGGCGCTCTACGCGGGGCTCCAGCGCTGCTTCGATCACGTCATCGCGCTGTCGTCGAGCCCGATCGAACGCATCGAGGTGCCGTTCGAGGGCAGCCAGATCCAGGTCGTCCTGCACCTGCTCCCCGACCGCCGCCGGGCGCCGCTCGTCCTGTACATCCCGGGGATGGACGAGACGAAGGAGTCCGCGGGCAGCCCGCGCTCCTACTTCCTCCAGCGCGGCGTCCACTACGCGGCCATGGACGGTCCGGGGCAGGGGATGAGCAACATCCGCAAGATCCGGATCACCGACGACAATTACGAGCGCGCCGGCAAGGCCGTCATCGACCATCTCGCGGCGCGCCCCGAGATCATGGCCGACCGCATCGGGCTGATGGGCCGGAGCATGGGATCGTTCTGGGCGCCGCGGATCGCGGCGTTCGATCACCGAGTCGCCGCGCTCGTCGCGACGTCGGCGTGCTACGCGCCGAAGACGTACATCTTCGACCAGGCCTCGCCGCGCTTCAAGCAGATCTTCATGTACATGGCCGGACTCACCGAGGACGAGGACGCGTTCGACAGGATGGCCGATCGCATGGTGCTCACCGGGTACGCATCGAAGATCACCTGTCCGACGCTCCTCGTGTCCGGAGAGTTCGACCCGCTGAGCCCGGTCGAGTACGCGAAGGAGGTGTACGACGAGCTCGCCGGTCCGAAGGAGCTCTGGGTGCGCGAGAACAACTTCCACAAGCCGCGGAACGACGGCGACCTGGTCGGCGCGCAGATCGAGATGTTCGAGGCCGACTGGCTCGTCGATCGGCTCGCGGGCCGCGGCGATCCGGACCTCCGGCGCACGGTCTACGTGCGTGAGGGCGGCGACGGACCGTACACGAGCCCGTTCCCGGCCGACTATCCCTGGCGCTGGTAGACATTCGGAGGTCGTGAGGAGCATGGCGAAGGACGGATACGTGACGCTCGCCGCGGTCGGGGACATCACCGCGTTCCACAAGGACCCGGAGTCCGGCTACGAACTGGTCGGCCCGGTGATGCGCGAGATGGACGTGGTGTTCGCGCAGAACGAGCGGCACTACACGAAGCGCCGCGACATCTTCCCCATCGGCGGCTTCACCGAACGGACCGATCCCGAGAACGCGAAGGCGCTCCGCCTCGGCAACTACCACGTGCTGTCGTTCGCGAGCAATCACCTCCTCGACCTCGGACCGGAGGTCCTCCTCGAGACCATCGGCGTCCTCCGCGACCTCGGCTTCGCGGTCATCGGCGCGGGCGCGAACATCGCGGAGGCGCGCAGGCCGGCCTTCGTCGAGCGCCGCGGCACGACCATCGGCTTCCTCGCGTACTGCTCCGTGCTGCGGCCGAACTACGAAGCGGGTCCGACGTCGCCCGGCGCGGCGCCGATGCGCGCGTACACGCACTACCAGCAGGTCGACTACAAGCCCGGCACCCGTCCCCAGATCCTCACCTTCCCGTACAAGGACGACCTCGCCGCGCTGCTCGCCGACGTGCGCGCGGCCAAGGTGAGGGCCGACGTGCTCGCGGTGTCGATGCACTGGGGCCTCAACGGGACCGACGAGCTCGCGATGTACCAGCGCGACGTCGCCTATGCCGCGATCGACGCGGGCGCGGACGTCATCCTCGGCCACTCGCCGCATCGTCTGAAGGCGATCGAGGTCTACCGCGGACGCCCGATCTTCTACAGCATGGGCAACTTCTGCTTCGACCAGCCGCGCTGGGCGCTCGACCAGGGCCGCGCGCAGAGCCCCGAGCACGCGGCGCACATGGACCGTCAGGGCTGGACGTACGACCCCGAGTACGAGGAGTGGTACGCGGTCCCGCCGGAGAACCGGAAGTCGATGCTGGTGAAGATCCAGATCGCCGGGAAGAAGATCGCCCGCGCGTCGTTCCTTCCCGTGCTCATCAACAAGCGCGCGCAGCCGGAGATCCTGTCGCACGGCGACGCGCGCTTCGACGACGTGGTCGCGTACGTGCGCCGCGTCACCGAGGGGCAGGGCATCCACACTCCCTACTCCGTCGAGGGCGACGAGGTCGTGGTGCCGCTCGCGTGAACGTCGCCGAGCAGATCGCCGACATCTGCCATCGCGAGGGCGTCCGCCTCGTCTCCGGGGTCATGGGCGGCTCGGCAACGAACATCGTGCGCGCGCTCGACGCGATCCCCGGCCGGAAGGCGATCTACATGCGGCAGGAGCGCGTCGCGATCGACGCCTGCGACGGATACGCGCGCATCACCGGCGATCCCGGCGTCGCGTTCACCGACGCGGGCCCGGGCGCCGCGAACGCGATGTGCGGCATCGTGAACAGCTGGGGCGACTCCGTGCCGGTGCTGCTCTTCGCGCCGATCCACTTCCGCTTCGAGGTGTTCGCGCAGCGCTTCACGAAGGAGCTGCCGGTGACCGACGTGTTCGGCCCGGTCTCGAAGTGGACCGCGAAGCTGTACGACCCGAGCCAGGTAGAAACGGTGATGCGCAACGCCTTCACCGCGCTCCGCGCGCCGCGCTCGGGCCCGGTGGTGATCGGACTGCCGCGCGACCTCGCGAAGATGCCCGCGGCGCCGTCGGCGTACCGCCCGGTCCCGAGGCGTCCGCGCGCCGGCGGCGCGGAGTCCGACGTCGAGGCCGCCGTGAAGATGCTCGGCGCGGCCGCGCGCCCGTTCCTCTACGTCGGCGCCGGCGTCCTCACCTCGGGCGCGAGCGAGGAGCTGCGCGAGCTCGCGGAGCTGCTCAGCCTTCCGGTCGCGACGACGCTGAACGCGAAGAGCGTCTTTCCCGAGACGCACCCGCTCGCGCTCGGGATCGGCGGCTACGCGCACGCGACGTACAGCACGCTGCAGGCGGACCAGGTCGCGCAGGAGGCCGACGTCGTGCTCGCGATCGCGTGCGGCTTCAAGCGCGACGCGACGAAGGAGCCCGTGGCCGCGAGCACGAAGCTCATCCAGGTGGACGTCGATCCCGGCGCGCTGAACAGCGTCTACCCGGCCGACCTCACCGTGCTCGGGGACGCGAAGACCGTCCTGCGGCAGATGATCGACGCCGCGAGGAGCAGCCTCCCCGCGTCGCGCCTGCGCCCGAAGCCGGAGGTCGCGGCGCGCCTCGCGGAGCTGCGCGCGCGATGGTGGGACCTCTCGCGCCCGATGCTCACCTCGACCAAGCGCCCGATCGATCCGTTCCGGGTGACGTGGGAGTTCTCGCGTCTCGTCGACCACGACCGGACCGTCGTCCTGCACGACGCCGGCGGCACGCGCGGCTACATCTGCCAGCACTACGAGGCGACGACGCCCGGCGGCTTCGTCGGCTACGGCGTGCAGAGCGCGATGGGCTGGTCGCTCGGCGCGGCGATGGGCGTGAAGGCCGCGCGCCCGGACAGGCTCGTGGTCGCGTTCATCGGCGACGAGGCCTTCTGCGAGACGGCGATGGACATCGAGTCCTCGGTCGCGTCGGAGACGCCGATCCTCGTCGTGCTGCTCAACAACCGCGCGGCGTCGCTTGCGATGCTCGAGCGCATGTCGGGAGAGCGCGGATTCAATCCGACGCTCGGGCCGCTCCGCTGGGGTGGCGGCGGCGATCTCTGCGCGGTCGCGCGCGCGCTCGGCGCGGACGCGACGCGCGTCGACGATCCGGAGCAGATCCGGCCCGCGCTCGAGCGCGCGGTCCGCACCGTGCAGGGCGGGCGCACCTCGGTCGTCGAGTTCGTCACGTCCCGCGCCCCGCACATCGTGTCGGGCCTGTGGGGCAAGAAGGCGTCCGGCGGCGGGGGATGAGCGCGGCGTGACAGCGGTCCCGCACACCGAAGCGCTGACGCCGCGCTTCCGCGAGCTCGTGCCCGAGGACGCCGTCGTCGAGCAGATCTCCTCGGGGCATCTCTTCACCGAAGGCCCGGTGTGGGTCGCGCGCGAAGGCGCGCTGCTCTGGTCCGACATCGCTGGCGACACGATCTGGAAGTGGACGCCCGGCGGCGGCCGCGCCGTCTTCCTGCATCCCTCGGGCAAGGCGAACGGACTCACGCTCGACCGGCAGGGACGCCTCGTGGCCGCAGGCTGGACCAGCCGGCGCGTCTGGCGCATGGAGCCGGACGGCCGCATCGTTACGCTCGCGACCCACTACCGCGGCGTGAAGATCGGGACGCCGAACGACATCGTCGTCCGATCCGACGGCTCGATCTACTGGACCGACGGCACCTCGGGCGCGCGGCATCCCGGCTTCGAGACGAGCGAGGACCTCCAGATCTACCGGCGCGAGAGCGTCGTGCTGCGCTGGCATCCCGACACGAACGAGGTCACGCTGGTGACCGATCAGGCCGGCAGCTGCAACGGGATCGCCTTCTCGCACGACGAGCGGATCCTCTACGTGAACGACAGCTCGGCCCGCACCATCAGGGCGTTCGACGTCGCCGCCGACGGGACGGTGACGGGCGGCCGCGTGTTCGCGGAGAACACCGGCAGCGCGACGAAGGTCGATCGGCACGGCAACGTGTTCTGCACCGGCGCCGCGGGCGTCCACGTGCTCGACGCCTCGGGGACGCTGCTCGGCAGGATCAACGTGCCCGCGAAGACGAGCAACCTCGCCTGGGGCGAGGACGACTGGCGCACGCTGTTCGTGACCGGCGGCCCCGGCGTCTTCCGGATCCGCGTCGCCACCGAGGGAGTGCCCGTCGGGTGAGCTGGACCTTCGAGGCGATCGGCCCCGCGTATCCCGATCCGCTCGACGGCCCGGTCTGGGACGGCGACGGCCTGCTCTTCTGCCGCCCGGCGAAGAACGAGATCCTGCGCTGGGATCCCGCCGACGGGTCGGTGCGCGTCGCGCGCGCGAATTCGGTACGGACGACCGGCCTCGCGCTCGCGGCGGACGGCCGGCTCTTCGGCGCGCAGAGCCGCGCGCGGCGCGTCGTCGAGTACACGCGCGACGGCGCCGCCTACTACCTGAACGCGATGCTCGACGGACGGCGCCACGGCGACCCGCACGACCTCGTCGTCGATCGCGCCGGCCGCGTCTGGTTCAGCGACCGTCACGACGCCGAGACGATCCCGGGTCCGGTGGGCTTTCCGCCGCCCGACCACTGCTCGATCCTCCGGCTCGAGCGCGACGCGGAGGCTTGGGTCGTGCGGCGCATGACCTTCGACACGCTGGAGCCGCACGGCCTCGCCTTCTCACCCGACGAGCGCACGCTCTACGTCGCCGACGGCTGCGAGCTCCCGGGCGTGCCGCGCGAGCTCCGCGCCTATCCCGTCGCCGGCGACGGCACGCTCGGCCCCGTGAGGCGGCTTCACACCTTCGCCGCCGAGCACCGCGGCCCGGCCGGCCTCGCGGTCGACGCCGCCGGGACGATCCTCGTCGCGGCCGGGTCGCGCCGCGGCGGGCCGGGGCCGCTCATCTACGAGTTCGCGCCGACCGGGCGGGTGATCGGGACGCACGCCGTCCCGGCCGACGACCCCACCAACTGCGCCTTTGGCGGCCCGGACCGGGGCGTGCTCTTCGTGACCACCGGGGCTGGCCAGCTCTTCGCCGTGAGGGATACCGGCCTGCGCGGCGCCTGAGGGAGCGGCCGCGCCCGCGGTACCATGGCACGTGCGCCGCGGGCGAAGCCCCCACTTGACGCGCGCCGCCGCCGATGCCCTAATTCGGAACGAATGTTCCGTTCTGTGTCCGTGAAGGCGCAACGCCCGCGCGCCGCGGGCCGGACGCGACGACGTGCCGCTCCGCCCCATCGACGGACCCCTCCGCGCGACGGCGAGGTCCGCTCCGTCGATCGGGCGCTCGACGTCCTCTTCGCCCTCGAGCACGGACGGCGGACGATCGCCGACATCTCGCGTTCCACCGGACTCTCGGCGGTGATGGTGCGTCGCCTGCTCGCGAGCCTCGGCTCCGGGGACCTCGTGGTCCACGACCCGACCACCGACGCGTACATGCTCGGACCGGGCTGCTTCGGGATCCTCGACGCGGTCGCGCGCGGCGGCGGCGGCCTGGACGTCATCGCCGCGCCGGTACTCGCGCGCCTCGGCGCCGCGACGAAGGAGACCGTCGCGCTCTACGTACGTGCCGGGCCTCGCCGCATCTGCGCCGCGCAGGTGCCGAGCCCGCAGCCGATCCGGTATACCGCGCGGCTGGGCATGGAGAACCCGATCCACACCGGCTCGATGGGGAAGGTGCTGCTCGCCTTCAGCGACGCGCTCGAACGCGAGGACATCCTCGATCATCTCGACCTCGTCGCGTTCACGAGCGCGACGATCACCGATCGCGGCGATCTCGAGCGAGAGCTGCAGAAGGTCCGCCGCCGCGGCTACGCGGAGAGCCGCGGCGAGCGGTCGCCGGGCGTCGCGTCCATGAGCGCGCCCGTCTTCGGCGCGGACGGGCGCATCCTCGCCGCGCTCAGCGTCCTCGGTCCGAGCGAGCGCCTGCCGGACAAGGTGCTCGCGAAGATCCGTCCCGCGCTGCTCGCCGCGGCGCGCGACATCGGCACGCGAGTCTCGTCGGGAGCGCGGCGACGGTCGGCCTGAAGCCGCCGGCGCCGGTGCGCTCCGTCGTGCGCGCGATCGCCGTCCTGCGGGCGCTCGAGCAGGGGCCGCAAAGCCTCGGCCGCGTCGCGCAGCGCGCCGGCCTCTCGAAGCCCACGGTGCACCGGCTGCTCGCGAGCCTCGCGCATCGGCAGATGGTCATCCAGAACGCCGCGACCGGTGATTACATGCTCGGGCCGGGAAGCCTCGGCATCGCCGACGCGGTCATGCGTGGCGTCGCGGGACTCGGTGTCTTCCTCGGCCCGGTGCTCGACCATCTCGGCGACGTCACCGGCGAGACCGTCGCGGTCTACGTGCGCGCCGGACTCGAGCGCATCTGCATCGGACAGGTGCCGAGCACGCAGCCGGTGCGCTACACCGCGCACGTCGGCGCGGCGTATCCGCTGCACGCGGGGTCGATGGGCAAGCTCCTGCTCGCGTACGGCGGCGACGCGGAGCTGCGAGAGCTCCTCGACCGCCTGCCGCTCCAGGCGCTCACGAAGGCGACGATCACCGATCGTGCGCGGCTCGAGGACGAGCTCGCGCAGATCCGGCGCCGCGGATACGCCACGAGCCGCGGCGAGCGCGCGGCCGGCGTCGCGTCGATGAGCGCGCCGATCTTCGCGGCGGACGGTCGCATCCTCGCCGCGATCGGGATCATCGGACCGGACACGCGCCTCACCGACGAGGTGATGGCGAGACTCCGTCCACCGCTCCTCGCGGCGGCGCAGGAGGTCACGCGGCAGGTCGCTGGCGGCGGGCGGACGTGGTCCGGCGTCGCGCACCGCAAAGCGCGCGCGGGAGCCGTCTAGGCCGGGATCGTCGGGACGAGCAGCCGCGAGGGATGCGCGCGGCCTTCGAGGATGCGGTTCGTGGCCGGGAGCAGCACCGCCTGATGCGCGTCGCTCGTGTCCGACTGGTCGTCGCACGCGGCGATCTCCAGACGCAGGCGATGCCCCGCGCGGAACAGGTTGCTCATCGGCCAGATCTCGACGGCGAGCTCGTAGGCCTCGTTCGGCACGAGCGGCTCGCTCGCGGTGTGCGGATGGAACGGCCGCCAGGGCTTCGAGCGCGACGCGTCGAGCGCGCGGTGCGACGCGCGCAGCCAGCCCTTCGTGATCTCGCGCGTGCCGCCGTCGGGCGCCTCGTCGCGGATCGTGGCGAAGACGTCGGTGTCGGTCGCGGTCGACGCGAGCCAGAGCGTGAGCGCGAGCGGACCGGTCACCTCGAGGTCGTGTTCGAACGGCTCGGTGCGGTACACGAGCGCCGGTCCGCCGAGGTACGCCTCGCGCGACGCGGGCTCGTACCGGAGCACGGCCTCGCCGTCGGGCCCCGCGGTATCGGCGAGGTCGCGCGCCGCCGCGCCCGGCCGTCCGCCGAGGAACAGCTCGCGCCATCGCGTGCGCGCGATGGGCCACTCGCGCTCGCTCCGCCAGCGCTCCGCTCCCTGGATGAAGAGCTGGATCGGCGGTCCCTCCATCACGCCTGTGTCCATGCCCTTGAGGTGATGGTCGTACCAGCGCAGGGCCTCGCGGTGATACGCGGCCATCGGCTTGCGCGGACGCGGGCCCGGCCCCACGAACATGCGCTTCGGCACGCCGGTGATGCCCGCCCACGCCTCGAACGCGCCGCGCAGGTGCGTGCTCACGTGCTTCCACGTGCCGCCCACGTACGTCGGGATCTTCACGCGATCGAGGCGCATCCACGAGAGGCGCTCCTGGTAGTACGGGCCGTCGAAGGGATGCTCCATCCGCAGGATCGCGTCTTGATGGCGGCGCAGGCCGGAGAGGTCGTCGCGGAGGCCGTTCAGCTCGCGCAGCACCGAGAACCAGCTCGCGACGCCGCGCTTCAGGATGCCGCCGTGGTAGTAGCGGTCGCGATAGAGGTCGACCGACGCGCACTGCGCGAATACCGCCGCCAGGTGCGGCGGCCGCTCGGCCGCGGCCATGAGCTGGCTCCACGCGAAGTACGACTCGCCGGTCATGCCGACCCTGCCGTCGCACCATGGCTGCGACGCGACCCACTCGATGATGTCGACGAGATCGCGCCGCTCGAGCGGGCCCATGTGGTCCCACTCGCCCTCGGACTCGTTGGTCCCGCGCACGTCGACGACGACGTGGGCGTAGCCGTGCGGCGTCCAGAACTCGGTGATGCCGGCCTCGTTCTGCCCGTCGGGCAGCTCGGTCCGCTGCAGCTGACGGCTGTACGGAGAGACCGCGATGAGCGCGGGGAACGTGCGACCGGGGGCCGCGGGCCGGAAGACGTCCGCCGCGAGGTGAACGCCGTCGCGCATCGGGATGCGCACCTGCGTATCGGCATCGATCGTGTAGATCGGCTTCGAGCCCTCGCGCGCGGCCGGCGCGGCGTCGAAGGGATACTGTGGCCGCGTCGGCGGATCGCTGCTGCGGACCCTGCTCACCTTGACCGCGCTCCATCCGCGGCGCATCGTGCGGACATGACGCGTCCGGAGATCCGCGACATGAGCGCGCACCGCGAGCGTATGAACGCGGCGCTGCGGCTCGATCCAAGCGAATGCGTCGCGCTCACCATCGACATGCAGCGCATGTACCTCGATCCCGCGGTCGGCGCCAAGCTCCTACCCACCGACGAGGCTCACGCGGTGCTGGCCGCCTCGGCGAGCTTTCTCGACGCCGTCCGCGCTCTCGGCGTCCCGGTGGTGCACGCGTACGTGAACCGCCGTCCGGAGGAGATCGCCGCGCGGATCGGCAACGGCAGCTTCTCGGTCGCGAGCCGCGTCGCGGCCGGTCCGACCGGCCATCGCGACGTGCCCGACCGCCTCGAGGGCTCGCCGCAGGCGGAGCTCCCGAGCGTGCTCGTGCGCGACGGCGACATCCACGTGCGCACGAAGAAGACCTCTGACTGCTTCTACGGCACCGACCTGGACCTGCTCCTCGCGCGCGCGCTGCGTCCCACGACGGCGATCCTGCTCGGCATCAACACCGAGACCTGCGTGTACGCCACGGCATTCGCCACGTCGATCCGCGGACTGCGGCCGGTCGTGGCGTCGGATTGCGTGGGGACGCATCGGGGCGCGGATCACGGCTGGATGGCGCTCGAGCTCATGTCGCGGACGATCGCGTGGGTGCTGTCGTCGCACGAGATCGTCGCGAAGCTGTCCGCGTCACGAGAGGTGCCCGCCGGCCGGATCGTGGCGCACGCCTAGCCGGAGCGCGAGCGCCCGCATCGGCAGCGCGACGCCCATCGTGAGCAGCATGATGATGAGGCTGATGATCCCGGCCTCCTCGAGGTTCGCGCCCGACGCGCTGAACTGCAGCGCCAGGATCGACAGGGTGTTCGTCTCGCGCGACGCGAGCAGGATGACGTTCGAGGTCATGCTCGCGGCCGCGACGAAGTTCAGCATCCCGACGAGCACCATCGTCGGCATGAGGACCGGGATGACGATCCGGAAGTAGGTCCGGATCCAACCCGCGCCGGACACGCGGCCGGCCTCCTCCAGGCTCGCGCCGATCTGCACGAGGACGCCCTTGAACACGTTCGTGCCCGTGGTGACCCCCGAGATCACCACGACGATGAGCAGGATCCAGATCGTGCCGAACATGACCTTGAGTCCGGGCGTGGTGAGGTACATGAGGAGCAGACCGAGGCCCACGAGGATGCCCGGCATCGCGGCGGACAGCCAGATGAGGCCGTCGAGGATCGACCGGCCCGCCATCCGCGTCCGCACGATGACGTACGCGAGGAGCGAGAACAGGATCGGGCTCAGCACCCCGGCGGTGGTCGCGAGCGTGAGCGTCGTCGCGAGTGCGGTCTGGAACTGCCGGTCGCCGAGCACCTTCTGCCAGTGGATCGGCGTGAACAGCGGCGTGGTGTTGAAGAAGCCGACCCGCGCCATGAAGCTGCCGACGAAGATGACGAACGCGGGCGCGACGGTGAGGAGGATCGTGAGGACGACGATGACCGCGAAGATCGGCCCGCGGAAGCGCCCGAGGTCGATGAGTCCGGGGCGGAACGCGCTGTCGACCGTCGTGTAGCGCCGCCGGCCCACGATCCATTGCTGGAGCGGGATGACGATCGCGATGAGCAGGAGCGTGACGCTCGCGAGCACCACCGCCTGCTGGTACTGCGGGATGACCTCGAGGCGCACGAGACGGTAGATCTGCGTCGAGTACACGAAGAAGCCGAACTTGGCCCCGAGGATGTACTCGGTGTCGAAGCCCTGGAACATGCGGACCAGCTGGAGCGAGAGGATGAGGACGATCGGCGAGATCATCATCGGGATCGTCACGCGCAGCATCGTGCGGAGATTCGACGACCCCGAGACGCGGCTCGCCTCCTCGAGCGCCCCATCCATGTTGCGGAAGGCCGGCGTCAGCAGGATCACCTTGAAGGCGATGCCGTCGCCCATGAGCTTCGCCCACACGATCCCCGGGACGCTGTAGATGTTGAACGGTCCCTTCTCCACGAAGGGGACCATCTCGGCGAGCTTGTTGAGGAAGCCCCATTCGGGGGCCATGAGCATGATCCAGCCGAGCGTCGTCGCGACGCTCGGGAAGATGTACGCGATCCAGAACATGAACTCGAGCTTGTGGGTGTGCGGGATGTTGGTCCGGGCCAGCACCAGGCTGATCGCGACCGCGGTCGGGAAACTGATGGAAAGGACGGAGGCCCAGATGATGAACGAGTTGCGCAGCGACTCGAAGATGCCGGGCGTCGACCACGCCTGGGTCCAGTTCGTCAGCCCGAACTGATAGGGCGGCACGACGACATCCGGCGCCGTGTTGAAGCTCATGACGAGCAGCAGGAGGAGCGGGTACACGAGGTAGGCGCCGAGCACGAGAAGGCCGGCCGCCATCAGGAAGGTCTTGAAGCCGGTCCGCGGCAGTCCGGCCAGTGGCCGGGCTGCCGGGACCGCCAGGTTCGGCGTCGTCATTTCGCCGTCGGGTTCGCTGCTACTTCCCCGGCACGATCTTGAGCTCGGCGAAGAGGCTCTTCAGGAATTTGGGTGCGTCGGTCTGCGCCTTGAGGTACTCGGGCGCGCTGTCCGAGAAGAAGCGGCCATTGCTGCGGGCGCGCTGCCAGACGTCGTTCGCGACCTTGCCCTGCGGGACGTCCGTGCGTACCGAGGCGCGGTCGGTGCGGTTGGTGAACGCGTTCAGCGCGGCCTGGCCGTCCTTCATGAGCGACCAGTTGAGGAACAGCTTCGCGGCGTTCGGATGCGGGGCCTTGTTCATGACGCAGACGCGCTGGATGCCCTGGACGGCGGCGCCCTCGGCGAGCGTGCGCGTCATCTCCTTGACGGGAAGGCCCTGCGCTCCGGCCTGCTGGAGCGAGGCGGTGCCGGGCGGAAAGAGCGCGATGGCGAAGTCGCCGCGAGCGACGCCGTCGGCGTACCAGCGCTCATCGCCGTTCACGGCGACGTGCGGGGCCTGCGTCCTCAAGAGCGTGTCGAACCACGACTGACCGAGCACCATCCAGGCGACGGTCGTATCGCGCGAGGCCTCGCCGGTGGAGATGTCCCCGATCACGATTCGACCCTTCCATCTGGGATCGAGGAGATCCTTGTACGACTTGATGGTGTCGAGCTCGGCCTGGCTGACCTTCTGCGAGTTGTAGTAGAAGTCGCCGATGTTCGGGAGGCCCTGGATGGCGACGTACTGGCAGTACTTCTGCTCGGGATCGGCCCACATCGGCTCCTTGACGCCGAAGTTCTTCGAGCGATCGGTCACCTCGGGATTGATGAGCAGCGGCGCGAGCGGGTCGAGCACCTTTGCCTGCAGGAAGCGCGTGGTGCCGCTGCCGCCGAGGCCGGCGATATCGATCGTGTACACGTTCTGCGCGCGCTCGGCGAGCATGCGCGTGGCGACGTCGCTCGCCGATCCACCGGTCAGCGTGACCTTGATGCCGTACTGCTTCGCGAACTGGTCGTACCACGGGCCGTCCTGCTGCGAGCCTTCAGGACCGCCGACGATGGAGAGCTCGCCTTCCTTCTTCGCCGCGGCGACGAGATCGTCCCACGCCTTCGTCGCCGCGTCCGGTGTGGCGGCAGCGCTCGCGGCCGTCGACGCGGTCGGCGCGGTGCTCGCCGCGGGCGTACCGCCGCACGCCGTGACGAGGATGCCCGCGCTCAGGATCGCCAGGAGAGGTCGTTTCGTGCCCATTTCGGTGTCAACCCCCCAACCCCGGATTCGCGCTTGTATACCGGAATGACTGTTCCGGATGCTCCACCTTCGGGAGCGGCTGGTCAAGCACTCGGTTTGACGGCGAACGTGGTCGTCGCGATGCTACGCGCCAATGGAACGCTCATTCCGGGATTCGGAGGCGCGGTGACCGCCTCCGCGCTCGTGACCAAGACCGGACTGAACCTCTTCCGGCTCTACGCCGGGCCTGACGGGGAGACCCACCTCGAGGACGTCGGCTACAGCATGGCCACGACCAAGCACGGCCTCATCGCCCAGGACATCGCCGTCTCGGAGATCGGTCTTGAGTCGTCGACCGAGCGTCCGTCGCGGGAGGGCGGCTTCACCGTCTCGCCGTGCCGCCAGCTCGTGATCCCGCTCGCGGGGCGCGCCGAGGTCGAGGCGAGCGACGGTACGAAGCGCGTGCTCGAGGTCGGCACGATCCTCCTCGCCGAGGACACGACCGGTGCGGGCCACCGGATCCGCGAGCTCGAGCATCCCCGGCTGACCTTGTTCGCGCCACTGCTCGACAAGAAGCGCGCGCCGTCGGGTCTCCTGTGGTGACCGCGACCTGATCCACGACGCGCTCCGCGTTCCCGCGCGCGCGGCGAAGTAGAGTCGCGGCGTGAGCGGCGGTGGGAGCGCGGTCGAGCTGCGAGCGGTCAGCCTCGCCTTCGGCGACGGTCTGCAGGTGCTGGACGGCATCGACCTCGGCGTCCGTGAGGGCGAGATCCTCGCGCTCATCGGACCCTCGGGCTGCGGCAAGTCGACGATCCTCAATCTCATCGCCGGCGCGCTCGCGCCGACGAGCGGCAGCGTGGAATGCTTCGGTCAGCCGGTGCGCGGGCTCAACCGCAGGGTGAGCTACATGACCCAGCGTGACACCCTGCTGCCCTGGCGCAGCGCGCTCGACAACGCCGCGCTGCCGCTCGAGATCGCCGGTGTGGGTAGACGCGAGCGCTACGAGCGGGCGCGCGCGGAGCTGGCGCGGCTGGGCGTAGGCGAGTTCGGCGCCTTCCGCCCGCACCAGCTCTCCGGCGGCATGCGCAGCCGGCTCTCGCTCGCTCGCGCGCTCCTGGCCGACGCGCAGATCTTCCTCATGGACGAGCCCTTCGCCGCGATCGACGCGCTCCTGCGCCTGCGGCTGCAGCAGCTCCTCGTGGACGTCTGGAGCGAGACGCGAAGGACGATAGTCTATGTGACCCACGACCTCAACGAGGCGATCTCGCTTGCGCACCGCATCGTCGTCCTGTCGCACCGCCCGGCGCGCATCCTCGCTGTCCGCGACGTCGACCTGCCGCACCCGCGCGACGTCGCGCAGATCCGCACCACCGAGCGCGCGCAGGCGATGTACTGGGAGCTGTGGAAGATCCTCGAGGGCGAGCTGCAGGGCTGATGGCTGGGCCGGCGCGTCGCCCTCGCCGCGTCAGGGTGCTCGGCGCGCGGCTCGCCGTGCTCGCGCTCGTGTTCGCCGTCTGGCAGCTGCTGCCGCAGTCCGTCCTTCCGGACTATGCCTTCGGGCGGCCGGCGGGCGTGCTCGCGGCGCTGGTCTCGCTCATCTCGTCCGGTACCGCGTTCATCGCCACGGCCGAGACGCTGCGGACGACGCTGCTCGGCATCCTCGTCGCCGCACCGATCGGGATCCTCGTGGCGTTCGCCGCCGCCGCAGCCGTCGGCGCCTGGGTCATCGAGCCCGTGACCACAGTCCTCTACGCGACGCCGAAGGTCGGTCTCATATCGCTGTTCATCCTGTGGTTCGGCCTCAGCACGCGCGGACACTTCGCGCTCGTTCTCATGACCGTCGGACCGGTCTTCTACTACGCCGCGCGACAGGGCCTCAGCGAGGTCGATCCGAACACGGTCATCGCCTTCCGGCTCATGGGTGCTGGGCGGCTGAAGATCGCGCGATCGCTTGTCATCCGATCGATGACGCCGAACCTCCTCGGCGTCACGCGGCTCGCGTTCCCGATCGCGTTCGGCGCGACCGTGTTCGCCGAGCTTCGCGTGCCCGTCGGCGTGAACCTCGGCGCCCTGCTGAGCCGCTACGCCCTCGCGCTCGACGGGGACAACACCGTCGCGATCATGCTGATCATGGGTGTCGTCGCGTACATCCTCGACGTCGCCATCAGCCGGCCGCTCCGGGCCTACGCCCAACGGACCGGGACGGGGATCCCGGCGGTATGACGCGGTCCGGCCGCCGTGTCGATCCCCGTGCCGCCGCGTCGACCGCCGGGCGCTGGCTCGTCGTCGCCGCGCTCGCATACGCGGCGTGGCGCTGGCTCCTCGCACCGAGCGTGCCGCGCGTGTTCGTCTCGGATCCGGATGCGGTGCTGCACCGGCTCCAGCTGTGGATCGGCGACGGTACCTTGCTGAGCCTCGTCGTGACGACGCTGTCGGAGTCCGTCGCCGGGTTCGTCGCGGGCTCCCTGATCGCGATCGTGCTCGCCTTCGCGTGCGGCCTCGGGCCGCAGATGGTGGGCGAGCTCGTCGAGCCGGCGATCGCGTCGCTCTACGCGATGCCGAAGTTCGCGTTCATCCCGCTGCTGTACGTCTGGCTCGGCAACGGCTTCGTGCCGATCGTGATCTTCGTGGCGCTCACGGTCCTGCCCATCGTGTTCCTCGGGATGCTCACCGGCCTGCGGACCGTCGATCCGCTGCGCGTGCAGATGCTGCGACTGTTCGGCGCGAGCCAGCGGCAGGTCGCGTCGAAGCTCCTCCTGCCGCACGGACTTGGATACCTCGGGACGAGCCTCACGATCGCCTCGCACAACTCGGTCGCGTCGGCGGTCGGGGCCGAGATCCTCTTTGGCTCAGCGGATGGACTTGGGGGCACGATGTACCGGGCAGGGCTCACCTTCGACACGGCGAGCGTGCTCGCGGCGCTCTTCGCCGCGACCGTGATCTCGAGCCTGTACATCCGCCTGTTCCAGGCCGTGAGCAGGTCGGGTTCGGTGCCACCGGCGCGGGGATGAACGCAGGTCGCCCATCCCCGCGCGTGGCGGTGTGCTACTTCTCCGGGCCTGGCGCGTACGGCAGACCGAGGCTCTTGATCCCGGCGTTGACGAAGCGGTTGTCGACGAAGGCAGTGAAGTCGAGCTTGAGCGGTGACTTCGCGGTGTACCCCGCGAGCGCGAGCGCCTCGTCGAACATCGCGCGCGTGTTCGCCGGCGTGCCCAGCTCCGATGCCGTCTGATCGAACACCTGTTTCTGGGTCGCCTCGTCCTTCACGCCCGCCGCCTCGTACAACGGCTTGACGTCGGCGAGACTCTTCGCCGGGTTCTTCGTCGCGAATTGCGCGGCACGCAGGTAGCTGTTCACCACCGCCTGCACGACGTCCGCGTGGTTCTGGATCATGTCCTTCGTCGTGGCCAGCTGCACGAAGGCTGTCCCCGCGAGCGGCGGGACCAGATACAGCGGGATCGTCACCGCGTCGGCGACGAACGTCTGTGGCGCGGTGAGGACGTATCCATCGATCTTGCCCGCTTTGTAGCCCGCGAGCATGTTGCTTGTCCCGCCGAGCGCCTGGAGATCGACGTCCCCGTCGGGTCCGAGGGTGAGGCCGTTCGCCTTGAAGACCGTCGCCGCGTCGCTGAAGTTGTCACCGGTCGCGCTCGGCGTGCCGATCTTCAGCTTGGTGCCCTTGAGGGCCTTGACCTGCGCGATCGCGTCGGCCGCGCTCTTGTTCGCGGTTGGGATGTGCTTGTCCGCGGCTATCTTGGGATTGAGGACGACCGCGACCGATCCGGAGTGGGCAACGTTCATGACCGACACGATCGGCGAGCCCGACGCCGCGGCGTTCATGAGGAGGCTCGTGCCGATATTGATGAACTGCGCGTGCCCGCCGAGCAGGAGGGCGATCTGATCCGCACCCTGGGTGCCGAATCCCTCCTGGCGCATATCCGTCAGGCCCTGCTGCTTGAAGAAGCCTTCGGCGTCGGCGATGTAATACAACTCGAGCGTCGAGTTGAAGTTGGCCGTCAGGATCACCGTCGACATGCTGAGCGGCTTGGCCGCGGCGGATGCGCTCTCCTGCGCCGGCGTGTCGCTGCCGGACGTGGCCGGCGCCGATCCTCCGCACGCCGCGATGACCACCGCGACGGCACCGAGCATCGCGCAAACAACCCGCTTCACGGTCATGGCGCCTACCCTCCTTGATCGCTCGGTCGCGTTTGTGGAATGAGCGTTCCGGCATCCTGTATCGCCCGCGCCGCGCGGTCAAGGGGTCTGAGGCGACCTTGACAAGCTCGACCGCGCCAACGAATGCTTGCCGCGCCGTGTACCACTGGTCCTTCGGGGATCGCCAGGTCCGTCAGATCGCGTGGTGATGGGAGACGCATCGCCGGGCGAGATCGTCCTCATGGGCTGTGGTGACGTCGGTCCCCTCCACGAGCCGGTGGATGCCTACTCGACGCTGGTGCGATCGACGCTCGCGACGGCGGACATCCGGTTCGCCCAGTGCGAGAAGGTCTATTCGGAGCGCGGCGCCATGCAGGTGCACAGCAACGGCCACTACACGCGCCAGCCTCCGAGGCTCGCGTCGGTCTTTGCCGATTGCGGCTTCAACGTCGTGTCGGTCGCCGGCAACCACAGCATGGATTGGGGTGGCGAGGCGCTGCTCGACACGATCGAGATCATGCGAGGCATGGGCATCCAGACGGTCGGTGGAGGAGCGAACATCGACGAGGCGCGAAAGCCCGCGCTCTTCGAGATCCGCGGCGTGCGCGTCGGCATCCTGGGCTATTCGTCCGTCTTGCGCGAGGGCTACGAGGCAACCGCGCACCGCTCGGGCGTGGCGCCCATGAGGGCGCACACCTACTACCAGCCGCAGGAGTACCAGGCTGGAACGCCGCCGCGTGTCGTGACCGTACCCGTCGAGGAGGATATCGAGCTCTTCTGCCGGGATATCGCGGCGCTCCGCGCGCGCGTCGACGTCGTGATCGTGTCACTGCACTGGGGCATCCACATCATCCCGCGTGAGCTGGCCGACTACGAGCATATCGTCGCGCGCGCGGCGTTCGAGCACGGCGCCGACCTGCTCCTGGGCCACCACCAGCACATTCCCAAAGCCATTCAGGTCTTCGGAAACAAGGTGTGTTTTCACGGCCTGAGCCATTTCATCTTCTCGCAGCGCGAGCTGGACAAGCATCTCCCCGCCCACGTGGGCGGGAACCGCTACGGCGTCGAACACGATCCCGAATACCCGCGCCTTCCCTTCGGTATGGCGGCGAAGCGCAGCCTCATCGCGAAGGCGGTGCTCACGCGGAGCGGGGTGAAGCGCGTGTCGTTCCTCCCGGTGATCATCGACACGCAACTCCGACCCGAGGTCGTGCGCGCGCCAGATCCGCGGTTCGCCGAGGCGGTGGGCTATATGGAATGGGCGTCCGCGGGCGTCCCGCACCGCTTCGTCGTCGAGGGGGACGAGGTAGTCGTCCTGCCGGCCTGAGCCTCGGCGAGGGCGCTCGGCCACACGTGCTTGACGGAGTGCCCGCGATGGAAAATGCTACGGCTGGCGCGGAACGCTCATTCCGAATCATTGGCGGGATGGCGCGCGCCCGCCGCACGCGCTCACGTGAGTGGTGAACAAGGCATGCGCGCCGTCGGAGCTCGTGTGAGCACGGCGGTGGGAAAGGAGTCGAGCGTGCAGCTCGACAACGCGAAGCTCACCGAGATGTACCGCACGATGGAGCGGATCCGCGCGTTCGAGGCGGTCCTCAGCGCGCAGGGCCCGCGCTACGGACAGGTCTTCGTCATGACCAGCGGCATGGAGGCGATCGCCACCGGCGTTTGCGCCGCGATGCGGAAGGACGACTACCTCCTGAGCACCCACCGCACGCAGGCGCACGCGATCGCGAAGGGCATCGACGAGAACAAGATGCTCGCCGAGATCCTCTACAAGGCCACCGGCTATTGCGGCGGGCGCGGCGGACGGCAGCACCTGGCGAGCCTCGAGCTTGGCTTCGTCGGTGGAACGGGCGTCGTCGGCGCGAACGTCCCGATCGCCTGCGGCGTCGCGCTCACCTGCAAGATGAAGTACCCGGGCCGCGTCGCGGTGTGCATCTTCGGCGACGGCGCGAGCACGACCGGCGCGTTCCACGAAGGCGTGGGCCTCGCGGCGCTCTGGGACCTTCCCGTTGTCTACGTCATCGAGAACAACCAGTACGCCGGCTATATCCCGCTCGCCGGGCAAACGAAGCTCGAGCGCCTCTCCGACCGTGCCAAGGGCTACGGCATCCCCGGCGTGACGGTCGATGGCACGGATGTGGTCGCCGTCGCGGAAGCCACCGCCGTCGCGATCGAGCGCGCGCGTTCGGGCAACGGCCCGACCATCATCGAGGCGGTGACGCTCGTCATGGGCGGCGGCACCGTGTCGAACGAGGGTCGCAAGTGGCGTACGGACGAGGAGATGGCCGAGTGGCTGCGCCGCGATCCCGTCGAGCGGATGCGCGCGCGCCTCCTGAAGGACGGCGTCCTGACCGAGGGGTCGGCAGACGAGATCCGCGCCGCCGCCAAGCGCGAGGCCGAAGCGGCCGGGAAGTTCGCGAACGCGAGTCCGGAGCCGGACCCGAGCGGCGCGCTGCGCAACATCTACTACGAGGGGGCGCCACGTGCCTGATCGAGAGCTGGCATTCGTCGATGCGATCCACGAGGCCCTGCAGGAAGAGATGCGCCGCGATCCATCCGTGTACCTCATCGCCGAGGACGTCACGGTGAAGCAGCTCGAGCGCGCGCGCCTCGGGCTCGCGGACGAGTTCGGCCGCGCGCGCGTCATCGATGCTCCGATCGCGGAGACGGCCATCCTCGCCACCGCGTTCGGCTCGGCCGTCACCGGCATGCGGCCGGTCGCGGAGATCGCGAGCATCAACTTCGTCACCGTGTGCGTCGATCCGATCGCCAATCACATCTCGAAGTACCGGTATGCGACCGGTCGTGGCGATCTCAGCCTCCCTATCGTGATCAGGACGCAGACCGGCAACGCCGGCGCCCTCGCGCAGGGCCCGCACCACGAGCAGTCGCTCGAGGCGTGGTTCACGCACATGCCCGGCCTCAAGGTCGTCATGCCGTCCGACGCGTACGACGCGAAGGGCCTGCTGAAGGCGGCGATCCGCGGCGACGATCCGGTCTTCTTCATCGAGCACCGTCTCCTTGCGTGGGAGAAGGGCGTCGTCCCGGAGGGCGACTACACCGTCCCCATCGGCAAGGCCGCGGTGAAGCGCGAAGGCACCGACGTCACCGTCGTCGCCTGGTCGCGCGACGTGCGTCTCGCGCTGTCGGCGGCCGCGACGCTCGAGCGGCGCGGCGTCAGCGCCGAGGTCGTCGACCTCCGGACGCTCGTCCCGCTCGACGAGGCTGCCATCCTGCGCTCCGTCGAGAAGACCGGACGCCTCGTCATCGCGCACGAGGCCTGCAAGACCGGCGGCTTCGGCGGCGAGATCGCGGCGGTCGTCGCGGAGAAGGGCTTCCGCTCGCTCAAGGCGCCGATCAAGCGCGTGGCGTCGCTCGACTCTCCGATCCCGCAGAACCGCGGGCTCGCGAACGCGATCCTGATCCAGGAGGAAGACATCGTGAACGCGGCCCTCGAGGTCATTGGCGAGCCTGCGGTGAGCGGTCGGAGGAGCTAGGACGTGGCGGACCTCCCGAGCGAAGACGAGGTCCTCGGCTACGCGACGACGCTCTCGAACTGGGGCCGCTGGGGCGCCGAAGACGAGCGCGGCACGCTGAACCTCATCGGCGACGCCGAGCGAGCGTCCGCGCTCGCCCTCGCGCGCCGCGGTCGCGTGATCTCGCTCGCGTGGGACATCAGCGCGGATCCGCCGGGCAAGGACCAGAAGGCGCCGCCGCAGCGTTACATGCTCCGCACCGGCCAGGGCACGCAGGAGGGCGAGCATCCCGAGCGGCAGGTCGCGGCGGCCGAGTACCTCGGCTTCGTCTTCCACGGCCGTCGCATCACGCACCTCGACGCTCCCGCGCACCTGCACTGGAACGGCCGCATGTACAACGGCCACCCGAGCTGGCTCGTCAACAGCGAGCACGGCGCGATGAAGAACTCGGTCACGGTCGCGCGCGACGGCATCGTCACGCGCGGCGTGCTCGTGGACGCGCCGCGCCACCGCAACGTGAAGTGGCTCGAGCCCGGAGAGCCGGTGCATCGCGCCGAGCTCGAGGCGATCCTCGCGGCGGAGAAGATCGAGGTCCGCAAGGGCGACGCGCTCTTCCTCCGCACCGGCTACGGGCGCTCGCGCATTGAGGAGGGGCCGAAGTGGGAGGGCAAGCAGTCCGGCTGGGGCGCCTCCTGCCTGCCCTTCTTCAGGGAGCGGGACGTCGCGGTGATCGGCTGCGACACCTCGGGCGAGACGCATCCGTCCGGCTACAAGGGCTTCCGCGGCCCGATCCACGGCATCGGCATCGCGGCGATCGGGCTCTGGCTCGTCGACAACGCCAACCTCGAGCCGCTCGCGGCGACTTGTGCCGAGCTCGGCACCTGGGAGTTCGGCCTCGTGCTGGCGCCGCTGCCGTTCGCCGGCGCGACCGGCTCCGCGATGAATCCGCTCGCGCTCTTCTAACGCGGCGGCTCCGCGGTAGCGATCAGTCGCGCTCGGGGTCGCGTCCGGTCGCGCGCGGGAGGAACGTGCCGTTCAGGTAGGGGATGAGGAGCTGCAGGCGCGGCTGCTCGAGCTCGTTGCTGTAGTGGCCCTTCCCGGTCGTGTTCTCCGAAACCATGATGTCGCCGGGCCGGAGCACGCGCTTGGCACCGTCGGTCGTCTCGACCTCCACGCTGCCCACGAGGTGGATGACGAGCTGCGGCTTCGAGGTGTTGTGCAGGTCGTGCACCGGCGGCGCGCCGTCCCACAGGCGGAAGGTGATCCCCGACACGGGGATGTGCTCGGCCTTCGCGCCTTCGCCCGACGGCTCGAGCGCGTACTCGACCTCCTCCACGTGCGACTCGCCGTCGTCGCCGCTGAAAAGTCGCGTGAGCTGCAGCCCGTCCTTCCGGATCTTCACATGCCCCTCCTGGTGGTCCCGCCCGCCCTGGTGGCCTCGCCGCGAACGATAGCCGAGGCCGCGGCCTCCGTATCCGCGCGATCGCCGGCGGTGGCCGTGGCGGCGAGGACCTCGGGGACCTCCGCGCGTCGCGCGGGAGCCGGCCGCGTCAGCAGCAGCGACAGCGCGACCACGGCGCACACGACGCCGGGGACGAGGAACGCGGCGCGCGGATCGGCGAAGTCGACGAGCCAGCCGCTGATCATGCCGCCCACCGGGCGGACGCCGACGAGCGCGACGCTGTAGAGCGCGAGGATGCGGCCGCTCATCACGTCCTCGGCCTCGAGCTGCAGGCGGCTCTGCGCCGCGATCTGGAACGCGGTCGCGCCGGCGCCGAGCATGCCGAGGCCGACGAACGCGGCGGGGAGCACCGGCGCGAACGCGACGATCGCGAACGACACCGCGAGGAGCGCGTTCGCCCAGCGGAAGAACGATCCGCGGATCACGGTCAGGCGCATTCCCGCGACGCCGCCGGCGAAGGCGCCGAACCCCATGAGGCTCACGAGGAAGCCGTAGAGCCTGGCGTCGCCGGCGAAGGTCTTCTGCGCGTAGACGGGGAGGATGACGTCCCAGGTGTTCAGCACGAAGACGCCGAGGACGGTGACCATGATCAGCGTCCTGCGGATGCGGCGGTTGCGCCACGCGTACCGGAAGCCCTCGATCACCTGGCCGGGCCCGGCCTCGACCCGCGGCACGAAGCGCAGCAGGCGCCGGTCCATGAGCAGGAGGGAGACGATCACCGCGACGTAGCTCGTGGCGTTGAGCGCGAAGCACCACGCCGCGCCGAGCGTGACGAGCACCAGGCCCGCGAGCGCCGGGCCGATGAACCGCGCGACGGTGTGCATCGTCGAGTTGATGCTGATGGCGTTGGTGAGCTCCGCGTCCGGGACGAGGTCGCGCACGACGCTGCGCCTTAGTGGGTTGTCGATCGCGAGGGTGATGCCGCGCACCAGCACCGTGCCGTACAGCAGCGCGAGGCTCGGCGACGCGGAGAACGCGCTGATCGCGAGCGCGCCGACGGACACGATGTACACGGACTGCGTGACCATGAGGAGCTTCAGGTGGTCGTATCGGTCGGTGAGCAGGCCGGCGTGGACCCCGAAGAGCAGCAGCGGGCCGAAGCGCACCGCCGTGTACACGCCGACCGCGGTGCCGCTGCCGGTGAGCTGAAGGATGAGCCAGATCTCCGCCGTCTGCTGGAACCAGTTGCCCGTCTGCGAGATCGCCTGACCGATGAGGTACAGGCGGAAGTTGCGATTGCGGAGGGCGCGGATCAGGGCGCGAGCCTTCCGACGAGCTGCGGATCGTCGGCCTCGGCGTCGGCCATCGGACGCAGTTTCTGGACGCGTCCCGAGTAGTCCTCGGCCACGTAGAGATTCCCGTCGCGATCGGTGTCGAAGTAGTGCGGACCCCAGAGCGCGCCCGGCGCGATCCCGAACGTGCCCCAGGTGGCGGCGCGCACGAGCCGTCCCTCCATGTCGTACTTGAGGAACTTGTGCGCGAAGCCGTTGCCGGCCCACAGGTAGCGGCCGTCGGCGGTGAAGCGGATCGCGTAGACGCCCTGGAAGCCGCCCCACTCGTCGACGAACGTGCCGTCCGGCTCGAGGATCTGGATGCGCTGGTTCACGCGGTCGTTCACGAACAGACGGTGCGTGCGCGGGTGGACCTGCACGTCGTGGATGCCGTCGAACTCGAGCGGCCCGCGCCCCTGGCCGCCGATCGCCGAGACGAAGCGGCCGTCGTGCGTGAAGCGCATGAGGTGGTGGAGGTGCGCGACCACGATGTCGCCGTCGGGCAGGAACGCGACGTCCTGCGCGTACACGAAGGGGTGGTACTCCTCGGGCACGTTCCGCGCATCGAGCTTCATCACGAGCTCGCTCCCGTCGCTCGTGAACTTGAAAACGCCGGTGTTGCCGAGCCCGACGATCCACACATGGCGCGCCGGGTCGTTCGGATCGACGCGGACGCGGTTCACGTGCCCGGACTTGGGCGTCCGCCCGTGCCGCACGTCCTCCTCGTGCAGCGCGTCGAGCCAGCGGTCCCACGAGCCCACGATCCGTCCGGCGCGGTCGTACACGACGATCTCGTGGCAGTGGCGGTGCGCCGGCAGCCGCTTCGCGTTCACCTCGGTGAAGCGCAGGTCGCGGAAGGTGTCGACGCCCCACACGTTCGGGTTCCCGTGCTCGGGCACCTCGCCGCCGTACACGGCGATGACCCGATCGGGAGAGAGCGCGATGACGCCGCGGCCCGAGCCGGTCCGCCACTCGCCGGGGTGCGCGGGCACGGGCCACCCGAGCACCGGCTCGTACGGGCCGCTGATGTTCATGCCGCCGCGCCCGTCGACCGGCGCGACGCCGTGGTAGCGGCTCGCGTGGATGGGGTCGGTCTCGCCGGCGGCGCGCAGCCGCGGGTCGCGCACGGCGGAGCCGATCGGAACGCTCATTCCAGTCCGCAGTTTAGGCGGACCGCGCCGGCGGCGAGACGCGCGATGTCAGGCGCGCATGAGCCGCTCGCGCGTGAGCGGCAGGTCGCGCAGGCGCACGCCGCTCGCGCGATAGAGCGCGTTGCCGATCGCGCCGGACACCGGGCCCGCGAACGCCTCGCCCGTCCCGAGCGGTGGCTGGTCGGGCCGATCGATGAGCGCCACCTCGACCTCCGGCACCTCGCTGAAGCGCAGCACCGGGTAGCCGTCCCACCCGAGCGACGTGACGCGCTCGCCGTCGTGGCGCACGTACTCCTTCAACGTCCAGCTCGTCGCCTGCACGATCTCGCCCTCGGCCTGGTTCACGACGCCGTCGGGGCTCACGGCCATGCCCGCGTCGATCGCGGCCCACACCCGGCTGACCCGGATGTCGCGATCGAGCTCGACCTCGGCCACGACCGCGAAGTACGCCGCGAGGTTCTTGTACCGCGCGAACGCGATGCCGCGGCCGCGGGTGCCGTCGCCCGTCTCGTCGTCGCGCCAGCCGGAGCGCTCGGCGACGGTCTCGAGGACCGCGCGCGCGCGCGGATCGTCGAGGTGCGCGAGGCGGAAGGCGAGCGGACCCTTCCCGGCGGCCTCCGCGAGCTCATCCATGAACGACTCGATGGCGAAGACGTTGGCGTGCGCGCCGAGCGATCGCAGCGCCGAGGTGCGCACCGGCGAGATCGCGATGTAGTGGTCGATGACGCGCTGGTTCGGGAAGGTGTACGCGGGGGCGGCGTTGCGCAGCTCGCCGCTCGCGAGATCCTTGGCGCGCGGTGAGACGCTCGGATGGAGTGGCTTCGCGAGATGGCGCGCGGCGAGGAGGCTCGCGGCGTCGGCCGCGCGTGCGCGGCCGGGACGGTTGCCGTGTCCGTGTCCCCAGATCTCGTGCGTCCAGTCGACGATGCGGCCCGCGCCGTCGAGCGCGGCGGAGATGCGGACGACCGCGCCCGTCCCGTACGGCTCCCACGCGAACTCGTCGTCGCGCATCCACTGCACGCGCACCGGCCTGCCGGGCACGGCGCGCGCGAGGAGCGCCGCGTCGAGCGCGACGTCGTCCGCGGCGTTGTGGCCGTAGCAGCCCGCACCCTCCATGTGGGTGACGCCGATCGCGTCCTCCGCCACGCCCAGCACCTTCGCGAGCTCGAAGCGCAGCGGGTACACGCCCTGCGAATGCGTCCACACCGTGAAGCGGCCGTCCGCGAAGCGCGCCACCGCGCACGACGGCGCGATCGCGCCGTGCGCGATGAACGGCCGCGTGTACCGCGACGAGAAGGTGCGCCCGCCGCGCGCGAGCGCGGCGGGCTCGTGCTTCTCCGCGTGCACCGCGTCCTCGGTCTTGGCGTTCACGAGCTCGAGCGGATCCTCCGGGCGCGTGGGTGCGCCTTCCCAGACCGCGAGGCGGCGCGCGCGCGCGAGCGCGCGGACGGCCTGGAACTCGCCCTCCGCGACGACGCCGAGGAACGACCCGTCGCGCACGACCGCGACGACGCCGGGCAGCGCGCGCAGCTCCGTCTCGTCGACCGAGACGAGGCGCTGCGCCTGACTCGACGGACGCACGACGCGTCCGTGGAGCATCCCCGGCAGCGCGAGGTCCTGCACGTACGAGGGCCGGCCCGCGATCTTCGACGCGAGGTCGACGCGTGCGACGCGCGTGCCGATGACGCGCCGCGACGCCGGCGCCTTCGGCGTCCCGCGCGTCGCGTCGGACCCGTAGAAGGCGTCGTCGACGAGCTCGGCGTACGCGACCGAGCCGCCCGTCGGCGCGCGCACGACCCCCTCGGCGAGGGTGAGCCTTCCGGCATCCGCGCGCAGGCGCGCCGCGGCGCGCTCGAGCAAGAGCGCGCGCGCCGAAGCGGCGCTGCGGCGGAGCGCCTCGCCGCTCTCGCTCACGGACCTGCTCCCGGAGGTGACGCCCTCGTCCGGGCTCGTCGTCGTGTCGGGCGACTCGACGCGGACCCGCGCGACCGGGACGTCGAGCTCGTCGGCGACGATCTGCGCGAGCGCGGTGGTGATGCCTTGCCCGATCTCGGCCTTCCCGCTGAAGACGCGGACCGTTCCGTCGCGCTCGATGCGCAGGCGCTGGCCGATCGGCTCGCCCGTCCCGCTCATGCGCCGGCGCCCGCGACGCGCCGCACCGCGCGCAGGATCCGCGGATGCGAGCCGCAGCGGCAGATGTTGCCGTCGAGCGCGCTCCGGATCTCGGCGTCGCTCGGCCGCGGCTTCGCGTCGAGCAGCGCCTTCGCCGACATGACGATCCCGCTGAGGCAGTAGCCGCACTGCCCCGCCTGCTCCTCGAGCAGCGCGCGCTGCACCGGATGCGCGCCGCCGAGCGCCTCGATCGTCGTCACCGGCCCGTCGACCGCGCCCGCCGGGACGTCGCACGAGCGCACCGCGCGGCCGTCGACGATGACCACGCACGCGCCGCAGAGACCGGTGCCGCATCCGAACCGCGTGCCCACGAGACCGAGCTCGTTGCGCAGGACGTAGAGGAGCGGCGTCTCCGGGTCGACATCGAGCGTGCGCTCGATGCCGTTCACGGTGACCGTGACCATCCGTGCCCAACAGTAGCGCGCTCGCGGCCGGTAGCTCCGGCATGGGGTGCCGATCGAATGGACAGGCTCCGTGTGCTCTACCAGTCGTTCCAAGATCCCGCGCTCTACGAGTCGCGCCAGATCCTCACCGCCGCTCCTATCGCGCGCGCTCGCGCTCCCGGCGTTCTCGGTCGCGCTCCTCGGGGCCGCGCTTCCTCGCGCTCGTCTTCACGTTCGCGCTCCTCCAGGGCCTCGCGCGCTTCGTGTGGATGGGAGCGCGCTCATCGCGCAGGCGGCGAGCCGGCTCGCGATCGGCGTCGGCCTCGTCGCGCTCGGCCTCGGCGCTCGCGGGGCGTTCACCGGAGCGGCCGCCGCGACGCTCTGGCGTGGTGCTCCTCGCGTACGCGGCGCTCACGAACATCGACGCGGTCCTCGCGCGCTCGCTCCTGCCCGCCGACGGGGCGGCGCGCTCGCCGGCGCCATCGCGATGGGGAAGATCGTCCGCTTCGCGCCGATCGCCCTCCGCTTCGTCCTCGTGACGAGCGGCGTCGTCGCGCTCGCGTCCGTCGCCGCACCGCGCGTATCGTCCCGCTCTACGGGATCGCCGCGCCTGCGAACGCGCTCCTCGACCTCTGGATCGCGTACTTCATCGGCAGGGCGAGATGCGCGTCGGCCTGCTGCTCGCGATCGGCGTCGCGATCGAGGTCGCGCTCCTCTCCACGACCGTGACCGATCCCGTCGCCATGGCCCGCGCAGTCCTTGGCGTCGCGGTCGCGACGCGGGCCGCCGCGGTGGGTGCGTTCGCGCTGACGCGCGGGCGCAAGCCCGGTCCCTGACCGCGATCAGCTCGCGTACGCCGCCTCCATGAGCGCGATCTCGTTCCGTGGGAGGCCGACCTCTCGCGCGAGGTCGCGCCACGTCGCGACCGCTCGACGTACCTCGTCGATCACCTGTGCGGCCCGGCGGTCCGCGAGGCGATAGAGCCCGGCTGTCGTGCGGATGGCGTCGAGGTCTGGGAGGTCCATCGCGCCGTCGAAGGACAGCTCGTGCTCCAGCTTGTCCGGGATCGGGTTCAGGTCGAACGCGGGCGCGAGGCGCCAGCCCCTGCCGTCGTGCAGGAATCCGTGGTTGCGCAGGTGGTCGTCCCGGTTGCCGGCGAGCGCGTTGAAGACGGCGCGACGGAAGAGCTCGGCCAGATCGACGTCGATCGCACGACCGATCGGACTGCCGTACCGCTCGATCGCGTCCGCGATGTCGAGGTAGCCCACGTCCGGTGCGTGGTCGCGCTCGTCGAGCAGCGTCATCGCCGAGGCGTAGTGGCGCCGGCGGCCGCCGTCGCGGTCGAAGCGTCGTGCCGCGAACGTCCGATACCGGCCGCCGAGGTCGAGGAGCGCGATGGGCGGAACGGTGATCCCGGAGCGCTCCGCCAGGCGCGTCTGGACGAACTCCCACGCCCCCATGTCGCGAGCGTCGCTCGCCGCCGGGAACTTCGCGAGCCACATCGCGCCGGTCGCGTGCTCGAACGAGACCTTCGGGCGTGCGCCACCCAGTGACGCGCCGGGCGCGACGAGCCGCTGCAGCCACGTGCGGACGTCGGCGTCGCTCGCCGGCGCATCGGTGTCGAGGCGCGTCGCGATCGACTCGAGCTCCCGCAGGGTCGCCTGTGGCGGGATCGCGAGCGGCCGGTCGTCGAGGTAGGCGCCGTCGGACGGGCGCACCATCCGCAGCGCGCCCATGCGCGTCCCGTCGCTCACCCCCATGAGGAGGTCCCACCCGTCGAGCGTGCGTGGCCGGCGCCCCTCGTCCCGGGCGAGCACGACCTCGCGCCGCTGGAGGATCTTGCGACCCCAGGCGTCGGGAGCGGCGTCGGTGAAGATGCCGAAGAGACCGCCGCCGGCGCGGCGCTGCTCCCCGGGGATGAGGTTCAGCGCGGGTTCGATCGTGAACGCGGCGCGGTCCTCGAGCCATGCCGCCGCGTACTCGAACGCGAGGTCGGCGCGCTGTCCCACGCCCGTGCGGCGCAGCGATCCGACGTCCCGCGGGCCGCGCGCGTCGTCGATCCGCACGAGGACCTCGTCGCGGGGCGCGCGACTCATGGCCCGCGCCGACGCTTCCGCGGGCGCTGCGGCAGCTCGAGGTCGCGAAGGCGCGCACCGATGTGGTCGTCGGCGGCGAGGCGATCGAGGTCTCGCTCGAGTCCGAGCACGCTGAGGGCTCGTGCGAGCACGGCCAGCGCGACCGCGGGCGAGCCGCGCTCGAGTCGGACGATCGTCATGCGCGACACGCCGACCCGCGTGGCCATCTCGGTCTGGCTGATGCGCCGTCGGAGCCGCGCCGCGCGCAGCCGTTCGCCGAGAGCGGCGAGCCGGGCCTGGATCCGCGGAAAGAGCGGCCGTGTGGTCCTAGGCATTTGTCTCATATATTAGCCATTCGAGCGGTTAACGTCCAAAGTATGAGACAGTCGGTCGCTGCCTGGTTCCGCAGCTTGCGCTGACGGCCGCCGATACGCACCTCGCCGCGGCCGCGCCGGCCCGTCGACGTCTGCTGCGCGGCCGCCCTCGCGACGCTCGACGTGATGCGCGACGAGGAGCTCGTCGAGCGATCACGGCGCCTCGGCGAGACCCTCGTCGAGAGCCTGGGCGCGTTCGCGCTCCGTCACGAGCTCATCGGCGACATCCGCGGTCGCGGATTGATGGTCGGTGCGGAGCTCGTGACCGATCGCGCGAGCCGCGCGCCCGCGTACCTCGAGACCGCGAAGGTGTGCTGGCGCAGCTGGCAGCTCGGCCTGCTCATCACGTTCCTGCGCGGCAACGTCCTGCGCATGGTCCCACCGCTCGTGATCACCGACGCGCAGCTTGACCGCGCGCTCGCGATCCTCGACGAGGCGCTCACCGACGTGGAGCGCGGCAAGATCAGCGACGACGAGGTGGCGCAGATCCGCGGCTGGTAGCCCCGGCATAGGATGCCGATCGAATGGACCGGCTCCGTGTGCTCTACCAGTCGTTCGGCCCCGCCGAGAACAGGGACTATCTGGATCGGCTCGGGCAGACCCTCGCCGTCTGCGGCCGCCTCTTCGACGTCGAGGTCGATGTCGCGCCTCTCCGTGGGACGCTCCTCACCCAGAAGCAGCACCGGGCCTTCCACCTCGCCGCGGGTGCGCAGCTGCTGGAGCAGCTCTACCACGCGCAGGCGAAGGGCTACGCGGCGGCCGTGATCGGGAACATCCAAGATCCCGCGCTCTACGAGTCGCGCCAGGTCCTCACCATCCCCGTGCTCGGCCTGCTCGAGAGCGGTCTCGTTCAGACCCGCACCTTCGCAACGTCGCTCGCTCTCATCACGACGTCGCGACTCACGATGCCGCTGCTTCGCGAGCGCGTGCGGCAGTACGGGGATGAGGCCAGGGTCCGCGCGTGGCGCACGATCGAGATCCCCTTACCGCGGCTGCTCGAGGCATTCAGCGACGATCGGCGGGGCGCGCGCATCTGGGATGACTTCGTCGCGACGGCGAAGCTCGCGGCGGCGGATGGTGCGGAGCTCATCGTCCCCGCCTCCGGAATGCTGACGAGCTTCCTCTGCGTGCGCGCCGGTGACGCCGCGGGGTGGGACGTCGGGGCAGGCGCGCCTGTTGTCAATCCGGTGTTCACGGCGATCGCCGCGGCTGCGAGCGCGGCACGACTGGCGCGCGCGGGACTGCCCGTCAGCCGCGCCGGGACGTACGCGTCGCCGGATCCTGACGTCCTGCGGCAGTTCTTCCGTTCACCTGCCACCCCGCCGGAGCGCTAGACCGCCCGGCGCCGCGGGTCGGCGGCGTCGCTCGATCCTCCCAGGGTTGACACCGCGGATGGCGTCTGCCATACCAAGTGGAGACTGTTCCATTATCTGCGTAAGGTGTTCATCATGCGAACAAGTATCGCCGGCAGGCGTGTCTACGATCTGACGCAGCCGCTCTCGTCGCGGACGCCGAGATCGTCGGACCATCCGGAAGTCCGCTTCGAGAACGTGCGCTGGTATTCGCGTCACGGCGTACACACGAGCACGGCGTTCATGTCCGTGCACGTGGGCACGCACGTCGATGCGCCTCTGCTCTATCAGCCCGGTGGACCGAGCATCGACGAGATCCCCCTCGAGAAGCTCTGCGGGCCGGCCGTCTTCGTCGACGTCCGCAAAGAGGATTGGGGGGAGATCGGACCGGCCGATCTCGAAGGGTCGCCCGAGAAGATCGGAGCGGGCGACATCGTGGTCCTGCGGACCGGGTGGCATCGCCACTACGGCGACGAGCAGCGCTACGTGCTGAAGGCGCCGGGGCTCACGAAGGACGCCGTCGATTGGCTCGTGGCGAAGAAGGTGCGTCTTGTCGCGTCGGACAGCCCGTCGCCGGAGCACATCTTCATGCGCTCGCGTCAGTGGCGGGAGCTGCGTCCCGACGTCTTCGGCAAGGCCGAGATCGACGCCGCGAAGTTCCCGCCGTCGTACGGTCACAAGACGCTGTTCGCCGCGGGCATCTGCCTACTCGAAGGACTCGGCGGCGAGATCGACGAGGTCCCGAGTCGGGCCGAGCTCATTGCGCTACCGCTCAAGTACGTCGGCGTCGAGGCCGCACAGGCCCGCGTCATCGCGCTCGCGTAGATCAAGGAGGAGAAGGACATGACCAGGACGTTCGAATTCCTCGCGGTCGCGGACCGCACGACCAAGCCGCGCAAGAGCGGCCTCACCACGCTCGCCGACTTCGGCCTTGGATACAGCTGCGTCGAGGCGACCCTCGAGATGTGGCACGAGGTCATCGACACCGTCAAGGTGAGCGCGCTACAGCTCACCGCGGACGACAAGACCGTGCGGCGCAAGATCGCGCTCTACAAGAAGTGGGGCATCGACGTCCAGGTCGGCGGTCCGATCCTCGAGCTCGCCCGTCTCCAGCACAAGGAGAAGGAGACGTTCGAGCGCATGAAGGACATGGGCTACGACTCGCTCGAGATCTCCGCCGAGGCCCTGCCCACCCAGCACAGCGCCGAGGAGGAGAAGGCCTTCGCCGACCTCGCGCTCAGCTACGGCTTCAAGATCCATGGTGAGGTGGGGAAGAAGTTCCCGGGTGGCGACCGCCTGCGCAAGAGCCCGACAGAGCTCGACGTGGACGTCGCGGCCCGGGAGATCCAGTTGTACCTCGACCTCGGGTGCGACTTCGTCTACTTCGAAGGACACCTGCTGCGCGCGATCATCGGCGACAACGCCGAGCACGCGCCCGAGCGCGGCTGGCAGATCGTCGAGATGGCGACGAAGGTCGGGCAGGACAAGATCGTCTTCGAGGTCCCGTTCACCTACCTCTCGTACGCCTCGAAGCGCATCCTGCAGCACTGGCTCGTCACGACCTTCGGCCCGAACGTGAACGTCGGCAACGTCCAGCTCGACGAGATCGCCGAGCTCGAGACCATTCGTCTCGGCATGTTCCCCGTGTTCGGCGGCGCGGGTGGCGATCACCCGTTCATCGCATCGTCCGCGACGCACGGCGGCGAGGCAATGGGGGATTGGTGGCGCGTCGGCGAGCCCGCGATGCCGGGCAAGCGGTAGCGTCGGAACGCAGGTGAGCGGCGTCCCCGTGCGGATGCACGGCCTGGACGTGACGTACCGCGCGCGCGACGCGACCGACGTGTCCGCGCTGCATGCGGTCGACCTCGCCGTCGAGGCCGGGCAGGTCGTGGCGATCGTCGGCCCGAGCGGCTGTGGCAAGACGACGCTGCTCAACGTCCTTGCGGGCTTCGTCCCGTACCGGGGCGAGGTGAGCGTCGGCGACCGCCCGCCGGGCGGCCGGCGCGACATCGGCTACCTGTTCCAGCGCGACACGCTCCTGCCGTGGCGGTCGCTCCAGGCGAATGTCGGATTCGCGCTGGAGATCCGTGGGGTCGGCGCGGCGAAGCGCGCGGCCGAATCGCGCGCCCTTCTCGATCGGCTCGGGCTGGGCGGGTTCGCGAACGCGTACCCGCACGAGGTGTCGGGGGGCATGGCCAAGCGCGCGGCGCTCGCCCAGGCGCTCATCCACGCGCCGCCGCTCGTGCTGCTCGACGAGCCCTTCGGCGCACTCGACGCGTTCACCCGGGCGGCGGTCGAGCAGGATCTCCTGCGACTCATCGAGCAGTACGGCTCGACGGCGCTCTTCGTGACGCACAACCTCCAGGAGGCGATCGCGCTCTCGGACCGCGTCGTCGTCATGTCGGCCCGACCCGGCAGGATCGTCGGCGACCACGCGATCGACCTGCCGCGGCCGCGCAACGTGCTCGACGTCCAGTACACCGACCGGTTCGCCCGCTTCGAGAAGGAGATCTGGGCGCAGCTGCGGGATCACGTGGTCGTCCGATGAAGACGCCCGCTTCCGGGTTGGCGCTCGCCGCCGGCCGGGCCGTTCTCTACGTCGGGCTGCTCGTCCTGTGGGAGATCCTCACGCGCGCGGGCGTGATCGACGCGTTCTTCTTCCCCGAGCCCTCCAAGATCGCGGCCGCGCTCGGCGATCTGGTCGTGAGGGGCGACGTCGTACGCGAGGCATGGGTGACGACGGTGGAGATGCTCGTCGGGCTCGTCGTCGGCAGCGGAGCCGGCATCGTCGTGGGGCTGATCCTCGTACGGCTGCCACGGCTCGAACGCCTCACCGGTCCGCTCGTGTACTTCCTGTACAGCCTGCCGCGTATCGCGCTCGCTCCGATGTTCGTCGTGGCCTTCGGGCTCGGGATCGGCTCGAAGATCGCGACGGTGATCTTCACCGTGTTCTTCGTGCTCCTCATCAACACCGTTGCCGGAGCGCGGAGCGTGAGCAACGACTACGTGCGCGGTGCGAGAGCGCTCGGCGCGACGGACAGCCAGATCGCGTGGAAAGTCCTCGTCCCGGGAACGCTCGCCTGGATCTTCTCGGGGCTGCGCCTCGCCGTGTCCCTCGCGTTCCTGTCAGCGGTCGTTGCCGAATTCGTCGGATCGACGGGCGGATTCGGGTACCGACTGCAGATCGCGGCGGTGTACTTCAACACCGTCGAGATCTTCGCTTGGCTCTTCGTGCTCGGCGCGTTCGCCGTGCTCGTGAGCGCGGTGGTCGGCGTGTTCGAGCGCCACTTCCTGCGCTGGCGCCCGGAGACGTTGCGATGAATGGACCCAACCAAGACAGCTGGAGGGAACTGACATGACGCGACCCATCAAACGTGCTCTTTCGGTCCTCGCCCTGATCGGACTGATGCTCGGCGCGTGCGGAGGCGGCACCGCTCCGGCTCCGTCGGCGACCGCGACGCAGGCGCAAGGCGCGACGCAGACCGCGTCGCAGGCGCCGTCACTCGTATCGGATCGCAAGATCCAGATCGGCGCGAGCGCGTCCCTGACGTGGCTCCCGCTCCGCGTCGCCGTGGACCGCGGCTTCTTCAAGGACGCGGGTCTCACGAACGTCTCGTTCACCCTGATCGACTCGGCGCCCAACGCCGCGAATGCGCTCGCGGCGGGCGAGATCGACTTCGCGGGACTCGCGTTCGAGCGCGCCGTGCTCGCCACCGCGGGCGGCAAGCCGGTGCAATGCGTGGTGTCCATCCAGGACACGCCGCCAACGTCGATCGTCGTTCCGGCCAAGTCCGACATCAAGCCGGGCGACTGGGCCGCGCTGAAGGGGAAGACCATCGGCGTCGTCCAGGGCGGCTGGGCGGAGATCGTCCCGAAGTACTTCCTGCAGAAGAACGGCATCGACCTCAAGGACGTGAAGTTCACGAGCACCCCGAACACCGCGGCGCAGATCGCCGCGATCAAGAGCGGCCAGGTGGATGCCGTCTCGGGGATCGAGCCATCACAGCGTCAGGCGATCTTCGAAGGCTCGGCGAAGATGTTCTTCGACCTCGAGGACCCCGCGATGCTCAAGCAGTACTGGCCGACGCCGTTCCAGGCCACCTGCCTGCAGGTCAAGGCCGACTTCGCCAAGGCGAACCCCGCGATCATGAAGGCGATGCAGGCCGCGGTCGCCCGAGCGCTGAAGGAGATCCGCGCGAACCCGGCGATCGCCGTCGACCTCGCGGCGAAGGACTCACCGACGACGGACCGTGCGATCTTCCAGCAGTCCGTCAACGCGCTCCTCAACACGTGGTCGCAGGACGGATCCCTCACCGAGCAAGCCGTCGCGAACGTCTCGAAGCTCCTGACCGACTACGGCGTGATCAAGGCGCCGCTTCCGTACGCCGACGTGGTGTTCACGGGGAAGTAGCGCGCCGACGACGGCCCGGCTCGGCGGTCGCGCCGAGCTGGGCCGAGATCTGTGCCGCCGCGTCGCGCACGGCCGGGCCGTACCTCTCGGCCGACGCCGCCTGCCACCGGCTGACCGGTCCGCAGAGAGCGATCGCGCCGACGACACCGTTACGGTCGACGATGGGGGCCGCGACCGCGAAGGCCTCCGGGTCGCGCTCCGCGACGGACACGACGTAACCGCGTGCCCTGTTCTCGGCGAGCGAACGCTCGAGCGCGCGCCGCTCGACGAGCGTGTTCGGAGTGAGTCGCCGGCGCGGCACGTCGCGGAGATATGCCGCACGCAGATCGTCCGCGAGCGCCATGAGGATCGCCTTGCCCGACCCACCCGCGTACAGCGGGTACGGCTGGCCGATGCGCACCGTCATCCGGATCTCCTTCGGGCTCTCGATCTGGTCGATGCACACGCGCTCTCGCCCGAGCAGGACGCTCAGCGTGACCGTCTCGTCGAAGCGTTCGACGAGCTTCCGCATGACCGGGAGCGCGACGTCACGGAGCGACGGCCGGGCGGCGGCGAGCAGGCCGAGCGCGGTCGCGCGCGGTCCGAGCTCGTAGGTGCCGAATCGTGCCTCGACCATCCATCCGCGGTCCTGGAGCGTGCGGACGATCCGATAGGCGGAGCTGCGTGAGCAGCGCAGCTCGGTGGCGATGTCCTTCACCGCGATCTTGCCGTGTTCGCCGAGCAGCTCGAGCACGCGGAGCGCGTCGTTGACCGTGTCGAGCACGACGGGGGACGTCGCCGTCCGGCCGCTCGTAGTGCTCCCGGTGCGCGACCTGCGTATCGTCTCGACTCCTCGGACCGTGCTGGTAGGCCTGTTCGTATATCGACCATCCAGTGCGCAAAAAGACCAGGTGCGATTGCAGCGCCTCGGCGGTCGCTTGTCAACGTCCTCGGGCACCGCTGTCTATCCGCGCGGTCCTCGTCCCTCGGCGAGCTGGCGATCACCGCGGCGGCTTCCTGGATCGTTCGCGACGTCGCGCGCTACCATCTCACGCGTGAACGAGATCGAGATCCTCGGTCTCTTCGGCGCGACCTTGCGGCCCTGTTCGGTGTGCGACATCAGCGACCTCGGCAGCAAGCTCGAGCGCGAGCAGGCGGCCGAGGCGACGGACGCCGCCCGCGCCGACTCCGACGTCGCGTACCGGATCGCGGTCGCGGTCTTCGGCCGCCACGGCGCGGCGGTCCGCGTCCGGCTCACGCCCATCGATTCACCCCGCGGGATGTGGCTCACGCTCCGGCATCGGCTCGGCGGCGGGCCGCAGGTCCTCGTAAATGGCCGGAAAACTGCGGCAGAGCCTGAAAGAGTGCTCGCGGCGCTCGCGTAGGGATTTGCCAGGGGAGGCCATAATCCAGCGGCGAGGGTGCTCGCGCGCTCGCGGGAGGGGGTGAGTCCCGGCCACACGACGTATTCGGTACGGAAAGCGACCTTCTCTAGGAGGGATGCGTAGTGCTGGATACCCCGTTCCTATTCGTTCTCATCGCACTCGTCGCATACGGCATCGCGTACTTCTGGTACGGCAAGTGGTTCGACCGGAACGTCTGGAAGTCCGACGCGTCGAAGACCACGCCGGCGCACATGTACCTCGACGGTGTCGAGTACTTCCCGGTCTCGAAGTACGTGCTCTGGGGCTACCAGTTCAAGAGCGTCGCGGCGCTCGGACCCGTCCTCGGTCCGTTCATCGCCATCCAGTACGGCTGGGTCCCGGCGCTGCTCTGGATCGTGTTCGGGAACTTCTTCATCGGGTGGCTCCAGGACTACGGCTCGGTCATGGTCAGCGTCCGCAACCAGGGTCGCTCGTTCGGCCCGATCAGCTACGAGTTCACTGGCGCGGCAGGCCGGAACACGTTGCTGTGGTTCGTGCTCCTGTACCTCCTCATCATCTCGGCGACGTTCATCTTCTTCATCGCGACGTTCTGGAACATCTTCCCCGGCGTCTTCTGGGCGACGCTCGGCGTGTTCGTCGCGGGCGTCGTGGCGGGCCGGCTCATCTACAAGGTCCGCATGAACATCATGGGCGTGAGCGCGATCGCGCTCGCCATCGTCGCCGTCACGCTCTACCTCTCGACCATCCTCCAGTGGCCGGCGAAGGACTTCCTCGGCGTCTGGACGATCCCGTTCTGGGCCGCGGTCTGCCTCGTGTTCCTGTACGCGGGCGCGATCCTGCCGCTGCCCAGCTTCATCCAACCGGTGAACTTCGTCGCATTCTTCCCGGCATTCCTCGCGGTCCTGCTCATCATCGTCGGCGCGCTGCTCTCGCCGGTCACGAACGTCCACCTCACGCAGCCCGGATGGAAGACGTTCTTCCCATCCGACGCGGTCGGTCCGCTCTGGCCGGTGATGTTCGTGGCCATCGCGTGCGGAGCGATCAGCGGCTGGCACTCGCTCGTCGGTAGCTCGTCAACGAGCAAGCAGCTCGACATCGAGACCGACGCGCACCCGGTCGGCGCGGGCGCGATGCTCTCCGAGGGTCTCCTCGGCCTCGCATCGCTCTCCGCGTACATGATCGTGTCGCCCGACGTCATCAAGCAGGGCAACGTGGGCGCGTGGGTCTTCGGAGCCACGCAATTCACGCAGGGCTACCTCGGTTTCCTCGGCGACGTGGGCCTCAAGGCGTACTTCGGCATGGCGCTCGTGATCTTCGCGATCACGGTGCAGGCGCTCGTCACGCGCTTCTGGCGTCTCGTCGCGGCGGAGGTCTCCTCGGGCACGAGCCTCGCGTGGTTCGGCCACAAGCAGATCGCGACGATCGCGGGCCTCGCCATCCCGTGGGTCCTCGCGGTCACGGGCTCGTGGATCAACCTCTGGCTGTACTTCGGTGGAGCGAACCAGCTCCTCGCCGCGCTCGCGTTGTGGCTCATCTCGATCCACTTCGTGCGCGTGAAGGCGCCGAGCCGCTTCACGCTCATTCCCGCGGTCTTCATGACGATCACGACGATCACCGCGCTCGGCTACCAGACGCTCATCTTCGCCAGGGCGGGCCTGGGTCTCTTCGGCATGACGCTGTTCAAGATCTCGGACAAGGGTCTCGAGCTCTTCCTGAACACGCCGGCCGGCCCGCTCGTCCAGGCGGGGCAATGGATCGCCCAGCCCGAGGCGAAGACGTGGGCGTATCTCTTCAATCTCGTGTTCGCGGTCGTCGGCCTCATGCTGTTCCTGCTCGGCATCCGCATGGCCCTGTACGTGTGGGACGGCTACCGCCGCTTCAGCGGCGGCGCCGCGCCCGCACCGTCTCCCGCACCTGCCGCAACGGGCGGCGAGGACTAGCCCGTCTCGCAGCGATGGGCGCCGTCTCCTTCACCGGAGCGGCGCCCATCCTCGCTTTTGTGGCACGCGCCCCGCGGACATAGACTCCCGATCACGTTCCACGAGGAGGACCGACGTGCCTGAGAAGGACAAGCCTGCCGAGCCCGAGAAGAAGGCCGGCATCGGGACCGTCTTCAAGGGTGTGCTCTACGGGATGGCGAGCCACGGTCACGTGACTGCGACGCTGCGCACGCGGATGTACCTCGAGCATCTCTTCATGTTCATCACCCTCGGCGACATGCTCGGGATCCCCGTGCTCCCGCCGTACTACTCGCTGCGCATCCTCCCGTACGCGGTCCCGAACATCGCGTCGTGGAAGCAGCGGATCTTCCGTGAGCGCGACTTCACCGACGCGATCTACTAGAGAGAGCGGGAGGCGGCCGGTGATCGTGAGACGCGGCCGGCGAGTCGCCCGGTGACCGTGGCGACGGGACAGCTCGGCCTCGCGCGCTTCTTCGAGAAGCGCGGCAGCATCCCGGAGATCGTTATCTTCGCCGGCAAGGGCGGCCTCGGAAAGACGACGTCGTCCGCCGCGCTCTCGCACCACCTCTCGCAGGACCTCGGGAAGCGCACGCTGTGCTTCTCCACCGACCCCCAGGCCTCCCTCTCGGACATCTTCGAGCAGAACTTCTACGGCCTCGGGGTCACCGAGCTGAAGCCGCGGCTCAACGTGGTCGAGATCGACGCGGACCGCCGCGTCGCCGAGTACCAGAAAGAGGTCAAGCAGAAGATCAAGGACCTCCACGGGCTCGACGAGATCCCGGCCGAGATCGACGAATACATCGACTCGACCTCGGCCGAGCCCGCGATGTACGAGTCGGCGACGTACGACGCGATGGCCGAGCTCGTCGCCAAGCACGAGTTCGAGCACTACGTCTTCGACATGCCGCCCTTCGGACACGGCGTCCGCATGGTCGCGATGGCCGACATCCTCTCGAAGTGGGTCGAGAAGATCACCGAGGCGCGCGGCAAGGTGCAGGAGTACGACGCCGTCGCCGCGACGCTCAAGGGCCAGAAGGTGAGCGAGGACGCGGTCATGGGCGAGCTCCTCGCGATCCGCACGAAGATCAAGACCTTCACCGACCTCATCGTCGACCGCACGCGCACCGCGTTCTTCATGGTGCTCATCCCCGAGAAGATGGCGATCCTCGACACCGACCGCGCGCTCGGCATGTTCCGCTCGCTCGGGATCGAGATGAGCGGCATCGTCGTGAACCAGGTGTATCCGGCGGAGCTCCTGGACAAATCGAACCTCTCGACCTTCCTGAAGAACCGCATCGAGACGCAGCAGCGCTACCTGAAGGAGATCAGGGAGAAGTTCGGCGAGTACCTCGTCTCGGCGATGCCCATGTACGAGCGCGAGCCGAAGGGGATGGACATGATCGCGAAGGCGTCGATCGACCTGCTGAACAGCCCGGTGCGGATCTGATGGGTCGCTCGACCAGCCGAGGGCGCGGGTAATGGATCGCCTCGCGCAGTTCCTCGAGACGCACCCCGACCTGAAGTTCGTGTTCACCGGCGGCAAGGGCGGCGTGGGGAAGACCGTGACCGCCGCCGCGCTCGCGCTGTACTTCGCCGGCAACGGCAAGAAGGTCATGCTCGCCTCGCTCAACCCGGTGCACTCGCTCTCGTCCGTCTTCGACCAGGACCTTTCCGGCGGAAAGTCGAAGACGGTGCAGGACGGGAACCTCGGCGGGCGCCTCGTCGCGATCGAGGTCGAGACGAAGGACGTCGTCGAGCGCTACCGCGAGAACATCGGCAAGCGCGTGCGCGAGTTCTTGAAGTGGTCGGACATCCCGGTCGACGCGAAGCCGTTCGTCGACATCGCCGTCACCAACCCCGCCTTCGAGGAGTCGGCGATGTTCGACAAGATGACCGACGTCATGCTCACCGAGGGCCACGACTACGACGTCATCGTCTTCGACACCGCCGCGGTCGCGAACGCGATCCGGCTCATCGGCCTCTCCAAGATCTACGGGCTCTGGCTCGGCCGCATGATCGAGAGCCGCAAGGAGGCGCTGTCGCTGCGGGTCCAGCTCTCCTTCCGCAAGGAGAAGATCATGGAGGAGGTCAAGAAGGACCCGCTCATGGCGGACCTCATCGACATGAACGAGCGCTTCAACAAGGTGAAGGACGTGCTCCTCGATCCGAAGCGCACCGCGTTCTTCTTCGTCACGCTGCCGCTCGCGCTCCCGATCTCGGTGGTCGAGCGCTTCATCGAGAGCGTGAAGAGCTACGGCGTGCCGGTGGGTGGCGTGGTCGTGAACCAGGTGCTGCCGCGCGAGGTCGTGGAACAGCATCGCGACGAGACGTACCTCGCGAACAAGTTCGACGAGCAGCAGGGCTACCTGCGTCGCATCAAGACGAACCTCGGCCCGCTCGTGCGCGCGCAGCTTCCGCTGTACGAGGACGAGGTGCGCGGGATGGCCGCGATGCGGGCGATCGCGCGCGATCTCTTCTCCTACGAGCCCGACTTCTGGGCCACGCTGTAGCGACCGAACGCACGAGACGGCGCGAAGACCCCGCGATCCCGTGGACGTGCCGGCCGCGAGTAGCCTGTAGTCCGATGACGCGCGTTCCCGACGGCATCCGCAGGCACGTGCTCGCGTCGGCCAACATCCTCCTCGGCGCGAGCAACTTCGTGGTCATCGCGCTGCCCGACCGCTACAGCGTCGGTCAGACGATCAATCCCGCCGAGGTCGCCGGGACGCATCCCGCGCGGGGTGCCGCATGGGTCCTCGATGGCCGGTGCTCGCACTACCTCCGCGACAGCCAGACGCGTGAGTCGCTCGAGCTGCTCGTCGTTTCGCGTCGTGGCGAGGGCTCGGTCCCGAAGTGGTTCGGCTCGTCCGACACCCGCCCGCTCGTCGTCGCGCAGCACGATGCCCGGCTCATGGTCGACGAGATCAGGGTCGGCTTCCCGCGTCGCCGCCCGATGGCGCGCCTTCGCGCCGCGTGGTCCTGCGAGCGGACGAAGCGCGCCCTCGAGATCGAGCTGCTCGGCCCGCACGACGCGGACCTCGCGCCGATCGCGGAGGCGTTCGCGCTGGCGGAGTGCCATTGAGGAGGGTGTGCCATGACCGCTTCGGTATTCGCTGAGCCGCGCATGTTCGTCGGGGGAGAGTGGGTCGACGCCGGGGGCGGCGAGCGCTTCGAGACGATCGATCCCTCCACCGGTGCGCCGCTCGCGAGCGTCCCGTCCGCCACGGCGGCCGACGTCGACCGCGCCGTGCGTGCCGCACAGGCAGCCGCGCCGGCCTGGGCCCGGCTGAACGCGCGGAAGCGCGGCCAGCTCCTCATCGAGGCCGCGAAGCGCGTGCGCGCGAAGGCCGAGCGCATCGCGATGCTCGACGCCGTCGACGGCGGCATGCCGCTGAAGGCGGCGCGCGCCGACGTGGCCAAGGGCACCGAGAAGATCGAGTACTTCGCCGAGCTGTCGCAGGAGGTGAAGGGCGAGACGTTCCCGGTGCAGGGCGGTAGCTTCACCTACTCGCTTCGGCAGCCGTACGGCGTCGTCGCCGTCGTGAATCCCTTCAACCATCCCGCCGCGTTCACGCTCGGCAAGGCCGCGGCGCCGCTCGCCGCAGGCAACACCGTCGTCGTGAAGCCGCCCGCCGAGGCGCCCCTCTCGTCGCTCGAGGTCGCCGCCGCGATGGCCGAGGCCCTCCCGCCGGGCGTCTTCAACGTCATCACCGGGCGCGGGCACACTGCGGGCAACGCGCTCGTGGCGCACCCCGGCATCGGCAAGATCCAGTTCACCGGCAGCGTCGCGACGGGGCAGGCCATCCTCACCGCGGCGGCACAGAACGTCGTCCCCGCGGTGCTCGAGCTCGGTGGGAAGAACGCGAACATCGTCTTCGCCGACGCCGACATGGATCGTGCGGTCGCCGGTGCGGTCGCGGGCATGTCGCTCAGCGTGTGCGGGCAGTCGTGCCAGTCGGGTACGCGCCTCTTCCTCCATCGCGACATCCACGACGCGTTCATCGAGCGTCTCGTCGCGAAGCTCGAGAAGGTGCGCATCGGCATCGCCTCGGACGAGACGACGGAGATGGGGCCGCTCATCTCAGCGCGCCAGCTCGAGGTCGTGCGCTCGTACATCGCATCGGGCCGCGCGCAGGGCGCGCGCCTCGTCACGGGCGGCGTGTCACCCGCCGACGAGTCGCTGCGCCACGGCTTCTTCATGCGCCCGACCGTCTTCGACGGCGCGGACATGAGCATGACGATCGCACGCGAGGAGATCTTCGGTCCGGTGCTCGCGGTCTTCGCGTGGCACGACGAACGCGAGATGCTGCAGGCGGTGAACGCCGTCGAGTACGGGCTCACGGCGACGATCTGGTCCGAGGGCGTGCGCGCGCACGACGTCGCCCGCGAGATCGAGGCCGGCTACGTGTACATCAATACGGAGCGCGGCGGCGCGCCGGGACTCCCGTTCGCGGGCTGGAAGCACAGCGGGCTGGGCCTCTCGCATTCGCGCGAGCCGCTCCTCGATTGGACCCGCATCAAGATCGTCGACGCTCGGGCCGACGCCTAACACCACGCGCTCGTCGACGTCTGGACCGAGAGCCGCGCGGAGGCCGACCGCTAGCGCGATGCGGTCCGCGTCCGGATCGCGGCCGCGATGTCTGCGGGTGCGTGCGTTCGCACCCATCCGGGATCGATCGCCGCGATGACGTTCGGCGACGTGCGTGACAGCGAGACCTCGCGGATCGGCGCGGTGGCGGCGGGCGACGCATCGGCACGCGGCTTCTCACGGAGGTCGGCGCGCACCACGACGCTGTCGCCGCGGCGGCGGAGGAGCGCGGCGAGCCAGAGCGCGAGCGCCTCCCGCGGCATGAGCAGCGTGACGATCGCGACCTTCGTGAAGGGCGCGACCGCGTCGTCGACCGTGAGCTGGAAGCCGGCCTGTCCGAGCCAGCGCACCCGCGGCATCGACGTGCTCTCCGAGAGCTGCTGTGCGGCGAGCCCGAGCGTCCGCAGGTACGCGTTCGCCGTGCGGCGCTGCCAGAAGCCGCCGACGATGTACCAGCCGACGAACAGGAACGCGAGCGCGAAGACGAGGAGGACGCCCGTTCCCTGGTCCATCAGTGGATCTCCGGCGCGCGCTCGAGGACCTCGGTGTCTTCGAGCTGGCGCTCCTTCCACTTCTTCAGGTCGGGAAGCATGTATGGGAGGAGGTGCAGCGTGACGGTCGAGTTCATGAGCGGGATGCCCAGAAGCTCGCCCATGATCAGCACGTTCAGGGCGTCGGCGTAGCGCGAGCGCTCTTCGTGGAGCCCGTGCCAGAACTCGTAGACGAAGAAGCCCCACAGGATCTCGTTGACGCGATGTCGCAGCTTCGCCCACCGGCCATCGGGCTCCGGGCCGAGGCCGATCCGGATGATCCGCTGCCGCGGGTCGGGCACGACGGAAGCCTAGTACGGTATGTCGATCCCGCGAGCGTGCCCCGCTCGTCCGCGCGGCGGACCCAGCCGCCGGCGGGCCTCGATGTGCGGCGAGATCGTACCGCCGATCCGCTACCGCGTGGACCGCGGTCAGACGGGTCTGAGCAGCATCCCAAGCTTCGCCCGCAGGAGCTCGAGCGTGTCCGCGTCCACCGGGCGATTCGCGCCGACATTCGCGCTTCCCACGTCGCATCCGAGCCTGCATGCGTAGCAGTCCTCGACGTTGACGCTCGCGCCGTAGGGGCAGGCGACCGCGGCCGTGGGCCGCGTCGGGCGCGTTCCGAGCCACTCCCGGTCCATGTGCGCCTCCTACGCGACCCCGCCCGCGGTCGTCGCGAGGGGCTTCGGCGGCGGCGCGCATCGAACGATCGTGTTCCGGTCGCCTCCCTTCGCGCCCGCGGTGATCTCGTCGAGCCACGGGCACGAGAGGCAGCTCTCGATGCTTGTGTCGCCCCTGCGTGCGGGGCAATGCACGACCCCGTCGACGCAGATACGAGCCGGCGGTGTCAGGGACATGTGACCTCCCTTGTCCCCGTCATCGAAGCGCGACCTCGTGCCGTCGTGGTAGTGCCGAACGGCCTCGGCCGCGATGCCGAAGGCACTCGGCGCGGCGAGACCCGGTCACGGTCCGCCGTATGGCACGATTCCCGCGTTGCGCTCCTTTCATCACGCCCGGTCCGATCCATGAGGCTCGGCTCGCTCACGCGGCAGCAGCTCGTGGGTCTCGCGGTCGTGATGGCGGGGAGCTTCGTCGCCGCGCTCGATCAGAGCATCGTCGCGACCGTCATGCCGACGGTCATCGGCGAGCTCGGTGGCATCGACCGGTACGCGCTCGTCTTCTCCGGCTACCTGCTCGTGTCCACCGTGTCGACGCCGATCCTCGGCCGGCTCGCCGACGTGTTCGGCCGCACGCCGGTGTTCATCGGCGGCATGGCGATCTTCGTGGTCGGGTCCGTCGGCGCGGGCCTCGCCGCGGACATGCTCCAGCTCGTCGTCGCGCGCGCGGTGCAGGGGTTCGGCGCGGGCGCGCTCCTTCCCGTCGGCATGACGATCGCGGGTGACCTTTTCGATGTTCGCGGACGCGCGCGCGTGCAGCCGCTCTTCAGCTCCGTGTGGATCGTCGCGGCCCTCGTCGGGCCGGCGATCGGCGGGATCCTCACCCAAGCGTTCTCGTGGCGCTGGGCCTTCCTCGTCAACCTGCCGATCGGCGTCGCCGCGATCGTGCTCCTGCTCATCGTCTTCCGCGAGCGCGTCGAGCCGCACGGCGAGCGGATCGACTGGGTCGGGGCGACGCTCCTCACGCTCGCCAGCGGCGGCCTGCTGCTCGCGCTGAACGGCATCATCCCCATCGCCGCGCTCGCGACCGCCGCCCTGTGCGCGCCGCTCTTCCTCTCGGTCGAGCGACGATCGCGATCCCCGCTCATCGACCTCGACCTCGTGCGCGACGCTGCCGTCGGACCGGGGATCGCCCTGAACGCCGTGGTCGGCGGGATGACCTTCGCGATGAGCACGTACCTTCCTCCGTTCATCCAGGGCGTGCAGGGCCACACTCCGGTGGAGGCTGGCGCGATCGTGACCGTGACGAGCCTCGGCTGGTCATCCGGTGCGCTCTCGATGGGCCTCATCCTCGTGCGGCTCGGCCCTCGCCTCTGCGCGCTCGCCGGCACGCTCTGCTGGGCCGTGGGCGGCGCCATCCTCGTCTTGCTCGGTCCGACGAGCCCGCTGCAGCTCGCCGCCCTCGCCGCCGCGATCCTTGGCCTCGGGATGGGCCTCACGATCTTCCCGATCCTGGTGTCGGCCCAAAGCGCGGTCGGATGGGCGCAGCGTGGCGTCGTGACCGGTCTCGTGAACTTCGCCCGCAGCATGGGTGCGGCGATCGGTGTCGCGGCGCTCGGCACCCTTCTCTTCTGGTCGATGGGCGCCGACGCGACCGCGGTGCAGGCGCTCCTCGATCCGGCGAGCCGCCGCGAGCTCGATCCCGCGCACGCCGCCGCGCTCGGCGGCGCGCTCGCGGGCGGGCTGCACGCGGTGTACTTCACGATGGTCCTGGTCTCGGTGCTCGGCGCGCTCCTTGCGCGCCGCCTGCCGCGCGCGTTCGCGGAAAAGGATGCGGGGAGCGCGGTCGGCGCCTAGGCGGTGCGGACGAACACCGTCTTCGGCACCGTGTACTTGAGGTAGCCCGCCTCGCCGACGCCGCTCTTCTTGTGCCCGACCGCCGGTGACTCGGACATCGCGGGGCTGTAGTAGCCGTTCACGTAGATCTGGCCCGCCTCGATGCGCCCGGCGACGCGCAGCGCGCGCTGGATGTCGCTCGTCCAGACCGCGCCGGCCAGGCCGAACTCGACGTCGTTCGCGAGCCGGAGCGCCTCGGCCTCGTCGGCGAATTGCATCACCGCGAGGATGGGGCCGAAGATCTCCTCGCGCGCGATGCGCATCTCGGCGCGCACGCCGTCGAAGACCGCGGGGGTGACGAAGTTGCCTCGCGCGAGTGCGGGTTCCGGCGGGACGCCGCCGCCGTACACCAGCCGCGCGCCCTCGGCCGCGCCGATCCTGATGTAGTCGAGCACGCGCTGACGCTGCGCGCGCGACACGAGCGGGCCGAGCTCGGTGCTCTCGTCGACCGGATCGCCCAGCTTCATCGCCTTCACGCGCTCGACCACGCTCGCGAGCACCGTGTCGTGGACGGTCGTCTCGAGGAGGAGGCGCGAGCCCGACACGCACACCTGTCCGTTGTTGCTGAACGCGGCGATGACCGCCCACATCGCGGCGGCCGCAAGGTCGGCGTCGCGGAACACGATGTTGGGGTTCTTCCCGCCGAGCTCGAGCGCGACGCGCTTGAGGCCCGAGCCGGCCAGCTCCATGACGTGCCTGCCGGTCTCGACGCTTCCGGTGAGCGACACCATGTCCACGCCCGGATGCGTGAGGAGCGCGTCGCCCACCGTGCCGCCGGGCCCGGTGACGATGTTCACGACGCCGTCGGGCAGCCCGGCCTCCTGGAGGATCTCGCCCAGGACGAGGACGCTGAGCGTCGACTCGACCGACGGCTTCAAGACCGCGCTGTTGCCGGTGCAGAGGATCGCGGCGAGCTTCTGGCTCGCGGCGACCGCCGGCCCGTTCCACGGGATGATCTCGGCGACGACCCCGACGGGCTCGTGCATCCGGTAGTTGAAGTGGCTGCCCGCGGCCACGCGCACGACCTCTTCGGACAGGTCGCGCGCCTTTCCCGCAAAGTAGTCCCAGGCGAAGATCCCCTGCTGGAGGTGCATGTAGCCGCCGGAGATCGGTTTGCCCATGTCCATCGCCTCGAGGTACGCGAAGCGGTCGCGCTCGCGCTCGAACAGGCGCGCGATCTTCGTGAGGATCTCGGCCCGCTGGTTCGGCGCCATGCGCGGCCACGGCCCCTCGTCGAACGCCGCGCGCGCCGCCCGCACCGCGGCGTCGACGTCGTCCGCCGAGGCCTCCGCGATCGTCGTGAGCGGCTCGTTCGTGAACGGGCTAATGACCTGGAACGCCTTGCCCGTCGAGCCGGTCCGCCACTTCCCGCCGATGAGCATCGGACGCGGTCCTGCTTCGATCCAACGTGTGTCCTTCTTCACCATCACACCGACCCCTGATAGAGCGCCGGCGCGTTCCCGAGTGGCGGCGGCGGTTGATACGGATAGCGCTCGGCGAGATCCGGCGCGGGCTCGACGCCGATGCCCGGCGCCTCCGGCGGACGGAGCGTCCCGTCCACGATCATCTTCGTCGAGACGCTGTCGCCACCCACGAACGCGCCGACGAGATCGTCCATGCGCGCGCTCATCTCGAGCCACGTGAGCGTCGGCGCCCCGGTCGCGGCATGCAGGTTGGCCGCGAGCCCGATGGGGGTACCGGCCGAATGCGGCGAGAGGCGCACGTTGCGCGCGGCGGCGAGCGCCGCGATGCGCCGCAGCTCCGACATGCCGCCGCACACGGCCGCGTCCGGCTGCCAGACGTCGGCGACGCGATCCTCGGCGAGCTCCAGGAAGCCCGACACGCCGAACACGTGCTCGCCGTACGCGATGGGGACGGGCGACGAGGCGACGAGCCGCGCGAGGCTGACGGCGTCGTCGCGCGGGCACGGCTCCTCGAAGAAGCCGACGCCGCACTCGGCGAGACGTGGCGCGATGCGCGCGGCGGTCTTCGGCGTGAACGCCTCGTTGCCGTCGATGAAGATCGCGATCTTCGGGCCGAAGAGCTCGTGCAGGCGCGCGAGCGTCTCGAGCTCGTCCTGCCACTGCGCGCCGAGCCTCACCTTCGCGGCGCGCGTGCCCTTCGCGAGGAACGGCGCGAAGTGCTCGCGGTGCACGTCGGCGCTCCCCTGCGACAGGAAGTTGCCGCCTGCGTACACCGGCAGCGGCGCGCCGCCGCCGCCGAGGAGCTCGTACGCGGGACGGTCCGCGAGCTTTCCCGCGATGTCCCAGAGCGCCATCTCGACGCCGGAGAGCGCGTGCGACACGAGCCACACGAGCCCCTGGCGGCGGCGGAGCCACGCACGGGCCCGCGCGACGATCGGATCCGGCTGCCGCGGATCCTGCCCGATGACGAAGCGCGCGAGGGCCTCGGTCACGATCGCGTCCGCGACCGTCGCGTACTCGCAGCCCCACGCGTCGCTGACCTCGCCGTAGCCCGTGATGCCGGCGTCCGTCTCGGCCTTCACGATGCAGTGCGTGAGGAACGTCGGCCCCAGCGGGTGCCCGCTCCCGCCGCGCGGTGGATCGAGCGGGACGCTGATGGGGATCGTCGAGAGGCGGGTGACACGCGTCATGGCGTCGACGTCGCCGGGGTGTCCGCCCGCACCATGTCCGCCATGGTACCTACCCCTGACGACCCGTGCGGCGCGCCCTCTCGCATGGAAGAACGCCTGCTCGCATCGTGAGACGGCCCCCGCCGAGGCTGCGACGCGCGCAGGCCGGACGACCGGCTCCCCTCGATGGGATCGCGCTCCCGCGCGTCGGGCCTTCCGACCTGTCCGCCGCCGCGTTCAAACGCGCTCGGTCTCGTGCCAGTACAGGACGCGTGCCTGGACGAGCGTGACGACCTCGGTGAGGATCACGCCGAGGACCGTGAGGACGACGACGCCGCTGAACACGTCGGTGGTGCGCAGCGTGATCGCCGCCTCGGTCATCATGTGGCCGACGCCGTCGCGCGCCCCCACGAGCTCGCCGACGATCGCGCCGATGAGCGACAGGCTCACGTTGAGTCGGAGCGCGGCGAAGAAGTACGGCAGCGTGTTCGGCACGCGCAGGTGCCAGAAGATCTCGCGCTTCGACGCGCGGACGCTCTGGAAGAACTCGAGCGTCGTCGGGTCGACCCCGCGCATGCCGGTGATGCAGTTCACGAGGACCGGGTAGAACGTCGCGAGCGCCGCGACGATCGCCTTCGGCATGAGCGTGAAGCCGAACCAGATGATGAATACCGGTGCGACCGCGATGGTCGGCGTCGAGCGGATCGAGATGATGATCGGGTAGAGCGCCTGCTCGGCGAAGCGAGAGTTCGTCATGATGACCGCGAAGACCAGACCGATGGTCGTCCCGATGAGGAGTCCGACCATCGCCTCGGCGAACGTGATGTAGGTGTCGTAGAGGATGCCCTGCGCGGGCGCACCGACGTACGTGGGCGGCACGAAGCCCGCGCTCACGAGCCGCCAGAGCGTGCCGGCGATGGCCGATGGACCGGGGAGCAGGTACACGGGGATGTTCAGCAGGTCGACCACGGCCTCCCACGCGCCGAGCGCGATGACGAGTGCGACGATCGGCGGCAGCGCGTCGCCGGCGGTCCGGCGCACCCACGAGGATCGTGGCCGGCGCCGGCTGACGACGCGGGGCGCGGCCGTCGCGCTCATCGGCCGCCCGTCGTCCGGACCGAGTCGTGCCAGAACAGCACGCGCCGTTCGCTCCAGTTCATGAGGAGCGTCAGCGAAACGCCTGTGATCGCGAGGAACATGATGGCGGCGAACATCGCCGGGATGTCCAGTGTGAGCGCGGTCTCGTTGATGACCTTGCCGATCCCGTTCTTCGAGCTGAAGAGCTCGCCGACGATGGCGCCCGCCAGCGCGAGGTTCACGTTCACCTTCAGCGCCGCGTACAGGTAGGGGAGCGTGGTCGTCCAGCGCAGCCGGAGGAGGATCTCCCAGCGGCTCGCGCCGACGCTGCGGAAGAACTCGAGAGCGAGCGGATCGACCGAGCGCATTCCCGCGATGCAGTTCACGAGCACGGGGAAGAAGGTGATGAGCGTGGCGAGGACGATCTTCGGCTGGAGCTCGTAGCCGAGCCAGATGCGCAGCAGCGGCGCGATCGCGACGAACGGCACGAGCTTGAGGATGACCGCGAGCGGGAACAAGCTCTTTTCGAGGACCCGCCAGTTCGCCATGAGGATCGCGCCGACGATCCCGATGGTCGTGCCGATGACGAGGCCGATCGCGGCCGCGGCGAGCGTGTACGAGAACTCGTAGGCGTAGCTCGGCAGCTCCTCCCACAAGCGGACCGCGATCCGGCTCGGCGCGGGCACGACGAACGCCGGCGTGTTCGTCACCCGGATGAGGGCTTCCCAGGCGACGAGGAACGCGACGATGCCGAAGATGCCCGGACCGAGGGCTCGCAGACGCGACAGCGTCGTCGCGCCGCCGCTCGCGCGCGGGAGCGGCCGCGTCGCGGCGGTGGCGGTCATCGCGGGTCGCCCAGCGACGTCACGCCTTGAGCAGATGCCGCAGCCGGTCGGCGATCCGAACGAAGTCGGGCGTCGATTCCATCTCCTCGGTGCGTGGCCGCGGCAGCGTGATGTCGATGATCTCGCGGACCTCGCCCGGCCGCGGGGACATGACGACGACGCGGTCGGACAGGACGATCGCCTCGGGGATGCTGTGGGTGACGAACAGGACGGTCTTGCGCGTGTCGCCCCAGATACGGAGCAGCTCGTAGCGCATGCCGGCGCGCGTGATCTCGTCGAGAGCGCCGAACGGCTCGTCCATGAGCAGCAGCGCGGGATCGAAGATGAGCGCGCGCGCGATCGCCACGCGCTGCTGCATGCCGCCGGAGAGCTGGTACGGGTGCGCCGTCGCGAACGCGCCGAGGCCCACGAGCGCGAGGATCTCGCTGGTGCTGCAGAGCCGATCGGCGCCGGCGCCCCGATTCAGCTCGAAGGGCAGCTCGACGTTCGCCGCGACGCTGCGCCAGGGAAGGAGTGCGGGCTGCTGGAAGACGAACCCGATGTCCTTGGTGCGCTGCGCCTCCTGCGGCGAACGGCCGCGCAGCGCGATGCGGCCGGTGGACGGCTCGATGAGCCCACCGATGATGCGCAGCAGCGTGGACTTGCCGCAGCCGCTCGGACCGATGAGCGTGACGAACTCGTGCTCCTGGATCTCGAGCGAGACCTCGCGCAGCGCCTCGACCGAGGCGTCTCTCGTCTCGAAGGTCTTCGCGACGCGCTCGACGACGACATGGCTTCTCGCGTTGCGGGACGGCGTCACGCCCGTCGAGACGGAGGCGACAGACTCTGCCATGGCGGTAGCGTAGAGTTACCGCCGCGCGGCCGTAAAGTAGCGCGGCGCCCGTGATGGGCGTGCAGGTAGTCAAGAGGGGGTCAGACGTGTACACAAAGGCTCATCGGATGCGTCGGGTGTTCGGCCCCGATGGCAGGACGCTCATCGTCGCGATGGATCACGCCGGGTATATGGGGCCGGTCCCCGGCCTCATCGACCCCGCCGCGACGGTCAGCGCGGTCGTCGCCGGCGGCGCCGACGCGGTCATGACGACGCTCGGCTCCGCGCGTCGTGTCATCGCCGCCCTGGACGGCCGCGGCCTCGTCCTCAGCGTCGACCTCCACGCGCCGGACCCTGCGGCGGTCGTCGAGAACGCGATCGCCCTCGGTGCGGATTCGCTCAAGACGCTCGCGTACTGGGGTGTCGACGACCCGACCGGCCTGCGCAACCTCGGTCGCTACGGCGTGCTGTGCGACCGGTGGGGCTTGCCGTTCCAGGCGGAGATCATCCCGTTCGGCTTCGGGGCGACCGACAAGCACACGCCCGAGAACATCGCGATCGGCGCTCGCGTGGGCGCCGAGTGCGGCGCGGACTACGTGAAGGTGCAGTACACGGGCGATCCCGACTCGTTCCGCCAGGTCGTCGAGGGCGCAGGCGTGCCGGTGATCATCCTCGGCGGCGCGCGTTCGGAGAAGCCGATCAGCGGACAGGTCGCGGACTCGATCCGCGCGGGCGGTGCGGGCATCGCATTCGGACGCAACATCTGGTCGACGCCGGATCCCGAGGCGGCGGTGCGCGCGCTCGCGGCGGCGATCCACGGGAACGGGACGGGCGCCGCGCGGACCACGCAAGCGGTGCGCGTATGAGCGCGGTCGCGACGAAGCAGGGCAGCTACGCGCGCGCGGTCATCACCGGCCCGAACACGATCGTCATGGAGCACGTGCCGATCCAGACGCCCGGTGCGGGCCAGGTCCTCGTCCGCATGCGCGCGTCGGCGCTGTGCACCTGGGAGCAGCGGACCTTCGCGGGGATCGATACCTTCTCCTATCCGCTCGTTGGCGGGCACGAGAACTCCGGCGTGATCCAGGCGATCGGCCCGGACGTCGAGCTCAAGGCGAAGGTGGGTGATCAGGTCGCGCTCGCCGGGCTGAAGCGCTGCGGGCAGTGCCACAGCTGCCGCCGCGGCGTGCTGAACCTCTGCGACAACGCGCGCTCGAAGCGCGTCCCGAACGCGCCGTGGGGGCCGGGCGGGTTCGGGGAGTACGTCCTCGCCGAGGCGTATCAGGTCTATCCGGTCGGCCCCGTCGCGACGCCGCTCGAGGCCGCGCTCACCGAGCCCGCGTCGTGCGTGATCCACGACATGAAGCGCCACCCGGTGCGCAGTGGCGACGTCGTGGTCATCGTGGGCGCCGGGATCATGGGGCTCCTCCACCTCGTGCTCGTCAAGAAGACGCCATGCTTCGTCATCGTGAGCGAGCCGGAGCCCGAGCGCCGCGCGAAGGCGAAGGAGCTCGGCGCGGACGCGCTCATCGACCCCGCGACCGAGGACTATGTCGCGCGCGTGAACGAGCTCTCCGGCGGGAACGGCGCGAACGTGACGTACGTGGCCATCGGTGTGCCGAAGGCGATCGAGGCGGCCGTCGCGGCGGCCGCGAAGCGCGGCGTCGTGTCGTGCTACGCGTCGGTGCACCCACGCGGTTCGACGATCACGGTAGACCCGAACTCGTTCCACCATCGCGAGGTGACCCTGTCCGGATCGATCGCGCAGGATCCCGACGACTTCCTCGCGGCCGCCGACATCATCGGCCGGCGCGAGATCGACCTGCGGCCGCTCATCAGCATGACGTTCCCGCTGTCGCGTCTCGCGGACGCGTTCGCCGCGGCCGGCCGGAAGGACACGTATCGCGTGTTCGTCCAGCCGGACGCCGAGTACGCCGCGGCGCAGCGAGGGGGCACCCCGGCCCCACGGTCCTAGGCGTGGACGACGGTCTGCTCGCCGTCGATCTCGGCACGAGCGGCGTGAAGGCCGGCGTCATCGGCGTCGACGGCCGGATGGCCGCGTTCGCCGACCGTCCGTACGCCCTCATCGAGGGCGACGGGCCCGGCTGGTTCGAGCAGGACGCGAACGCGTGGTGGAGCGCGGCGCGCGATGCGATGCGCGACGCCGTCGCGACGGCGCGGCGTACCCGCGTCGTCGGCGCATGCGTCGGCGGCCAGGGTCCGAGTCTCGTGGCCGTCGATGAGCGCGGCGAGCCGCTCGCGAACGCGATCATCTGGATGGACCGGCGCACCGAGCCGGAGCGCCGCGCGATGGCCGAACGCATCGGGGCGGACGTCTCGCTCTACTCGAACCTTCCGAGGGCGATGTGGCTGCGCGTCCACCGGCCCGAGGTCTACGCGCGCGCCCGCTGGTTCCTGCAGTCGTGGGACTACATCGCGTTCCGCCTCACCGGCGTCGCCGTCGCCTCGAGCTTCGCGGGCAACCCGGTCTTCCCGCCCGCGCTCGTGGACGCGACGGGCTGCGACCGCGCGAAGTTCCCGCGCGAGCACGTGATGGGGGACGCGGTCGGCACGATCCGGCCGGACGTCGCGCGGGACCTCGGCGTGGCGCCGGGCGTCGTCGTTGCGGGCGGCGTGAACGACTCGACCGCCACCGTGCTCGGCGCCGGTCTGGTGCGCCGCGGCCTCGCGCTCGATCTCGGCGGGACCTCCGGCGGCATCGCGCTCGCGTGGGACCGGCCGCTGGGTGAGCACGGCCTCACGGCCTGGCCGGCGCCGACGCCCGGCCTCTACGTGTGCGGCGGCCCGCTCGCGAGCGCGGGCCGCGCGCTGCCCTGGGTCATGTCCGCGACGGGCTATGCGCCGCACGAGTACGCGGCGATCGAGCGCGACGCCTCGACGGCGCCGCCGGGAAGCGACGGCCTCGTCTTCCTTCCGTACCTCGCGGGCGAGCGCACGCCGATCTGGGACGACCGCGCGCGCGGCGTCTTCTTCGGGCTCACGGAGCGGCACACGCGTGCGCACCTCGCGCGGGCCGTCCTCGAGGGCGTCGCGTTCTCGCTGCGCCATATCGCCGACACGCTCAGTGAGGCCGGCGGGACGATCGAGGAGCTCCGCGTCACGGGCGGCCAGGCGAAGGTGGCCCTCTGGTGTCGCATCAAGGCCGACGTCCTGGGCGTCCCCGTCTCGGTCCCCGCCGTGACCGAAGGCGCGGTCCTCGGCGAGGCCGTGCTCGCGGCCGCCGCCGCGCGTCGCGCGCCGGACGTCGCGACCGCCGCGTCGCGCTTCATGATCGAGGCGGCGCGCCTCGAGCCCGATCCCGCCAGCGCGCCCGCGTACGCCGCCGCGTACCGCACGTACCGCGCGCTCTATCCGCGGCTCGCCGAGCTGATGCGCGGAGCCTGAACGCTCGTCCGCGCGACGTCGGCCCCGATCGCTACCGCGTCGCGCGCGGCGGGAAGGCGGCCTTCGGCGCGGCGGCGTGCACGCCCATGCGCTGATCCACCACCTGCGTGACGCCGAAGTCGCACGCGACGCTCAGGAACGAGTACGCGTCGTCGCGGCTGAGCCCGAAGCGCCGCTGGAGGAACGCGAGCATGCGCAGGGCCGCCGCGCGCATGGCCTCGTCGAGGTCGGCGCCGAAGCCGTGGGTGTACCAGTGCGTCGCGGTCTCGAGCAGTGGCGAATCCGTCGGCAGATCGCGGCGCACGACGATCTGGATCCAGCCGTCGTGCGACGACTCGATCGCCGTGCCCGACAGCTCCGCGTCGCCCTCGGCCGCGTGCGGATCGCCGACGAAGAAGAGCGCGCCGTCGTTCAGGACCGGGTAGTACATCGTCGCTCCGGGACCGATGCGCCAGTCGTCGACGTTCCCGCCGAAATCGCCGGGCGGGATGCTGTTCACCTTGCCGCTCTCGCGCGGCGCGACGCCCATGACGCCGAAGTGCGGGCGCAGCGGCACGAGCACGCCGTCGAGCGCCGGCGTCCGGCGCGTGCGCTCCGGCGGGATGATCGTGCCGGGCGCGTCGTACTTCGGCGTGTGCTCGTAGTCGAAGGCGAACGCGGCCTGCGCGTAGCCGCTCGCCGCGTCGACCGCGTAGATGGTGATGCGCTCCTTCTGCATCTCGGGGTACAGGTAGCCCCACCAGGCCCCGATGTTCGTGCCGTACGGAAGGCGCGGGCGCATCGCCAGGATGCGCACCTCGAGCGTGTCGCCAGCGCGCGCGCCCTCGACCGCGATGGGTCCGGTCATCAGGTGCACGCCGGGTCCGCGCTGGGCGGCCGGGATGCCCTCGTACACCGCGCGCACGCCCTCGTCCATCATGAGGTCCGGCGCGTCGCCGGCCTGATGTGTGAGCGTCTCGACGTGGACGGTGTCGCCGGAGCGCACCGTGAGCACCGGCGGCCGCGACCGGTCGAAGAATCCCCAGAAGCACGTGTCGGGCGTCGCGCGCAGGACGTGCAGCGTCTCCCCTTCGCTCATGCCACGCTCCCCACTCGTTCGTCGTCGTACGCGCCGGGGCGCAGGACCTCGCCCGTCCCGGGGCGCACACGCACCTCGCCGTCGGCGAAGACGATCTCGCCGCGCCGGAGCGTCATCACCGGCCAGCCGCGGAGCGGAAGTCCCTCGAACGCGCTCGTGTAGCGGCTGTGCGTGACGTCGGGGCCGACCGGCGCCTCGCGCTCGAGGTCCACGATGACCGCATCCGCGTCCGCGCCCACGGCGATCGCGCCCTTCCGCGGCGCGAGCCCGAAGATCCGCGCGGGGTGCAGCGCCGTGAGCTCCGCGAGTCGCGTGGGCGTGAGCCGTCCGCGCAGCAGCCCGAAGGTCACGAGCACGGGCAGCATCGTCGCGAGGCCCGCGAATCCCGGCCGCTCCTCCCAGACCGTCGCCCCGGTCTTCAGGATCGGGACGTGGTCGGTGCCGATGAGATCGATGTCGCCGCGTTCTATCGCGGTCCAGAGTCGCTCGCGCTCGAGCGCGTCGCGCAGCGGCGGGCTCACCTTCCCGATCGCGGGACCCTGGCCCGCAAGGCGCGCGTCGTCGATCGTGAGCGCGAGGTAGTGCGGGCAGGTCTCGATGACCACGCGCGCGCCGCGCCGTCGGGCGGCCGCGGCGGACTCGATCGCCGCGCCGGTCGTCGTGTGGACCACGTAGACCGGACAGCGCTGCAGCTCCCCGAGCCACGCGATACGCGCGACGGCCTCCTCCTCGATGAAGGCGGGATGCGACATCGCGTACGCGCCGAGGTCGAGCCGGCCCGAGCGGTGCGCGCGGTCGCTCAGGAACAGATAGAGCCCCTGGTTCTCGGCGTGCACCATGCAGTGCGCGTAGGGGCCGAGCTCGCGGATCAGCTCCATCGCGCGGAAGAGCACGCCGTCGTCGACGGGCACGAGGCCGATCGGATTCCCGGGCGCGTAGCCGCCCATGTACAGCTTGTAGCTGCGGACGCCCCAGCGCTCGGCGTACTCGGGGATGCCCTCGGCCTGCTCGAGGCTCGAGATGATGAAGTGGAACGCGGTGTCGAGCCCCATCTTCCGCTGGTTCGCCGCGAGGTCGCCGGGGAACGTTTCGAAGAAGCTCGTCGGGCTGCGGCGGTACTGCAGCAGCGTGGTCACGCCGCCGGCCGCGGCGCTCTGGCACTCGGTGACGAGGTTCTGCTCGTAGGGGGACGCGCCGCCGAGGTGCACGTGCGGGTCCACGAGGCCGGGCAGGACGAGCCGGCCGCGCGCGTCGATGCGCGCGTCGGCCGCGGGAAGCGAATCCTCCGTTCCGATGGCCACGAACCGTCCGCCGCGCACCGCGGCGGCACCCTCGACGATGCCGCCCGGCGTGACGAGCCTCGCGTTCCCGATGACGAGATCGGCGCTCTTCACGTTCGATACGGTAGCGACTTGACCCTCTCCGCGCTCGTGACTACTGTCTCGCATCTGGATATGGCACCTCAGGAAGCGAGACGGGACGCCGCGGCGAGACCGGCATCGGCCGCGACCGTCGCGTCGCCCGCGCGCCAGGCCATCGCGACGCGCTGGGAGGACATCCCCGACGAGCTCGTGCGCGACGGCGTGCGCCGTCGCGGCTTCGGCAACGACGGCGTGCTCCTGGTGATGAACGAGCTCACGCCGGGGATGACGGTGTTCCCGCACGTGCACGAGGACTTCGACCAGATCGCCACGATCGTCTCCGGCACGGCGATCTACTACGTGAACGGCGTCGGGCACGAGGTCGGACCCGGCTCGCTCATCCTCATCCCGGCCGGTCAGCCGCACTACATCGAGCCAACGGGGACCGAGAAGGTCCTCAACCTCGACGTCTTCGGCCCGGCGCGGAAGGATCTCATCCATCTCCTGGACTGGATGAAGCCGCGCTGACGCGACCGCGATGAGCGTCGTGCGCGAGCCCGTCGACCTGTCGCGCGTCCTCACCGTCGCCGAGCTCGAAGCGATCGCGAAAGAGCGGCTCAGCCCGGGCGCGTACGTGTACGTGGCCGGCGGCGCGGGGGACGAGCGGACCATGCGGGACAACATCGAGGCCTTCGCGCGCTGGCGTTTCGTGCCACGCGTCCTGATCGACACGAGCGCTCGCTCGCTCGCCACGAGCGTCCTCGGGCACCGCATCGCGCTCCCCGTGGGCATCGCGCCGTTCGCGCTCCAATGCCTGCTCGACCCCGACGGCGAGGCCGCGATGGCGCGCGCCGCCGCCGCCGCGAACACATTCATGGCGCTCTCGATGGGCGCGAACAAGACCATCGAGGATGTCGCGTCGGCCGCGTCGTGCCCGCTGTGGTTCCAGCCCTACCTCTTCGACGACCACTCCTACCTGCGCGAGCTGGCGAAGCGGGCAGAGGGCGCCGGATACGTCGCCCTCTGTCTCACCGTCGACTCCCCGGTCTCGGGCCGCCGCGACGGCGCGCTCCGCGTGCCGGTCACCCTGCCCGACGGCCTGACCTGGGCGAACATGCCGCCGCCGCTGCGGCGACCGAGCGGGAAGTGGCTCTCCGGCGGCGACGCGTGGGAGTGGGACGACGTCGATCGCATCCGCGACGCGACGTCGCTCGCGCTCGTGGTGAAGGGCATCCTGAGCCCGGACGACGCCGTGCTCGCCGTCGAGCACGGTGCGCGCGCGATCGTCGTCTCGAACCACGGCGGCCGGCAGCTCGACGACTCGATCGCCTCGCTCGACGCGCTGCCCGCGATCGTCGACGCGGTCGCGGGGCGGGCGGAGGTCATCCTTGACGGCGGGGTGCGCCGGGGCATCGACGTGCTCAAGGCGCTCGCGCTCGGCGCGCGCGCCGTGCTCATCGGACGCCCGGCGGCGTGGGCGCTGGCCGCAGGCGGCCAGGCCGGCGTCGAGCGGATCCTCGAGCTCTTGCGTGTCGAGCTGTCGGTCGCGATGGCGATCGCCGGCGTCACGAGCGTCGAGCGCGTCGACCGCGGGATCCTGGCCCGGCGCTGATGCGCTGCCGCACGCAGCGTGAGGTGGTGAGCGCGCTCCCCGGCTCGCGAGACCCCGCGGCGCCTCAGTAGGTGGGCGTGAAGTAGCGCGGGACCTCGGGCTCCGCGCGCGTGATGAACTCGAGCACCGCCGGAGTGCCGCTCATCGTGACCTTCGCCGCGCGCGCGATCGCCGCAGCCACGTCCGCGGGGCTCGTCACGCGCTCGGCGTGCGCGCCGAGGCCCGACGCGACGGCGGCGTAGTCGCCGGAGAGCCGGTGCGTCCGGTAGCGCTCGGCCGCCACCGGCATCGAGCGGTCGTAGCCGCCCATGACCGAGTTGTTCAGGAGGATGGTGAGCACGCCGATGCGCTCGCGCGCCGCGGTCTCGACGTCCATCCCCACCATTCCGAACGCGGCGTCACCCATGACATTCACGACGAGCTTGCGTGGCGCGGCGAGCTTCGCGCCGAGCGCGAGGCCGTAGCCGTATCCCAGCTGCGTCGACTTGCCCCAGCCGAGATAGCCGCGCGGCACGATCGCCTCGTAGAAGGGGAGCAGCTGGTCGCGCGGGTTGCCGGAGTCGTGCGTGACGATGGCGTTCGCGCGATCGATCGTCCGGCCGAGCTCGTGCAGCACGCGGTAGGGGCTGAGCGGCTCGTCCGCGGCGGTGAGGCGCGGCAGCCAGCGCTCGAGCCACGCGCGCTTGGTCTCCGCGACCTGCGCCGTCACGGCCTCGCGTCGTGCCGGTGCGGCGCCGCCGAGCGCCTCGATCAGCTGACGGAGCGCGAGCTGCACGTCGCCGAGGAGCGCGCCGCGCACCGCGTAGTCCTTGTTCACGTCGCGCTCGTCGCCGGTGATCTGGATGAGCGGCGCCGCGCGCGGCATGGGGTGGGTGAAGGGCGTGACCGTGAAGCTCGTTCCGACGCCGACGATGAGGTCCGCCGCCTCGAGGAAGCGCGCCGCCATCTCCGTGCCCGAGGCGCCGGCCGCGCCGAGCGCGAGCGGGTGGTCCTCGGGGAACGCGCTCTTGCCGTTCATCGTCGTCATCACCGGGATCGCGCGAAGCTCGGCGAGGGCGCGCAGCTCCGTGGTCGCGCGCGCGAACAGCACACCCTGGCCCGCGACGATGACCGGCGCCCGCGCGGCCGCGAGCGCCCTGGCCGCCTCGGTGACGTCGGCTGGGTCCGCCGACGACCGGTAGGCCCGCGGCGGGATATACGCCGCGACCGCGGCCTCGTCCACCTCGGCCGGGCCGACGTCGTTCGGCACCTCGAGCACGACGGGACCGCGCCGGCCGTTGCGCAGCGCGTGGAAGGCGCGGCGCATCAGGACCGGAATCCGCTCGGGCAGGTTGATCTCGTCCGACCACTTCGCGATGCCGCGGTACTGGTCGGCCGGCGAGAACACGTACGGCACGCCGCGGCGGTCGCGGCGCGCGCCGCCGGGGAACACGAGGATCGGGATGCCGTCGGACGCCGCCTGCGCCACGCCCGCGAAGGCGTTCTCCGCGCCGGGTCCCGCCTGCACCGCGCACACGCCGAACCGCCGCGCGTCGTGCACGCGCGTGTAGCCGTCGGCCATGTTCACGAGCGTGCGCTCGGTCCGCGTGACGATCGGACGGATTCCCTCGGCCGCGCACGCGTCGATGAGTCCGTGCGCCGGGAAGCAAAAGAGGTACTCGACGCCCTCACGCCGGAGGATTCGCGCGATCGCCTCGTTCCCACGCACTGCATCGCGCACCATCGGGCCCGCCGCGCGGTTCGTCAAGCGCGCCTGTACCCGTCATCCCCGATGCCGCTATTGACGCGCAAACGGGCGGCTGGCACTGTCTCGCATCGAAATATGGCGCCTCGCTAGGCGAGACGCCACAATCGGCGCCGCTGGGGGAGAGCGCTTCTCCCGCCGGAGGGGCCCGCCAGAGGGGACCGAAGGGAAAGGGAAGGAGACACAACAGATGGCCAAGCTACGACTCACGCGCCGCGAGGCCCTCATGTCCGCGGCCGCCGCGGCGGTCGTCGCGTGCGCGCCGGGCGCAACGACCACGGCGTCGCCGGCCGCGTCCGCCGCCGGATCGGCGGCCGCGACGAAGCGCGCGGTCGCGCCGTTCAACTGGCTCTTCGGCTTCACGGTGCAGGCGAACCCGTCGATGCCGGTGATCGTCGCGAAGGAGCTGGGCTACTACGACACGGAAGACATCAAGATCAGCTGGGACTTCACCACGGACTCCACCAGCATCCGGCTCATCGGGTCGAACCAGTACCAGGCCGGCAGCGTGAGCGACGTTCTCACGGTCGCGAACTTCGTCCAGCAGGGCATCCCGCTCGTGGCGATCGTCCAGCAGGGCCAGAACTCGGCGCGCGCGTTCGCCGTGAAGCAGGGCTCGCCGATCAAGCGCCCGAAGGACTTCGAGGGGAAGAAGGTCGGCCTCAAGCCGGGCGCGCCGTGGACCGAGTATCTCGCGATGCTCGCGTACGACAAGGTCGATCGCTCGAAGATCACCGAGGTCCCGGTCGGCTACAGCTCGGTGGAGCTCAAGGACGGCCTCGTCGACGTGCTCCCGGTGTTCATCGGCAACGAGCCGTTCGTCCTGAAGACGCAGCTCAACACGCCGGTCGACCTCCTCTACCCGAAGGACTTCGGCGCGCCGATGGTCGGCACGACGATGGTCGCGAACAAGGACTACATCAAGAACAACCGCGACGTGATGCTCCGGTTCCTCAAGGCGACGATGAAGGCTCAGGAGTACTTCATCGACCACAAGGCGGAGACGGTGCAGATGGCCGTCCAGTACGGTGGCACGGCCACGACGCGCGCGCAGCACGAGTACATCTACGACATCTCCGCGCCGGACATGAAGGACCCCGCCGGCGTCGGCACGATCCACAAGGACACCTGGCAGAAGAACATCGACATCCTCGGTCAGCTCGGCCTGCTGAAGAGCGCGCCGAAGGTCGACGACCTCGTCGACGACTCGCTCATCAAGGAGATCCTGAGCAACGGCAAGGTCATCTATCCCTAGCGTCGATATCGCGGGGGGGCCGTCGCGCGACCAGCGTGACGGCCCCTCTATCGTCATGACAGCAGAGCGCCTCCAGGAGTCAGCGTAGTGAAGGCGGCTGTCATGCACGCGCGCGGGGCCGATCTCGTCGTCGAGGATCTGGACATCGACCCGCCGCGCGGCGGCGAGGTCGCGGTCCGGATCGCCGCGACGGGCGTGTGCCACAGCGACCTGAACGGCCTGCGCGGGTCGCGCGAGCTCAAGCTTCCCATGGTGCTCGGACACGAGGGCGCCGGCGTCGTCGAATCGATCGGAGCCGGCGTCACGGGCGTCGCGCCCGGCGATCACGTCGTCCTCTCCGCGATCGGCCGCTGCGGACGCTGCGCGGCCTGCGTCGACGGCCGCCCGTGGCTCTGCTCCGTGGCCGGCGCGACGATCTTCAGCGGCACGCTTCCCGACGGCACCACGCGGCTGCGGCTGCGCGGCGCGCCGGTGTATCACTGGTTCGCGCAGTCCTCGTTCGCCGAACGGGTGGTCGTGCCGGAGGGCTCGGTCGTCCCGGTCCGCCGCGACGTGCCGCTCGACAAGGTCGCGCTCCTCGCATGCGGCGTGAGCACGGGGCTCGGCGCGGTGTTCAACGCGGCGCGGGTCCAGGTCGGCGAGAGCGTCGCCGTCATCGGGTGCGGCGGCGTCGGTGTGAGCGCGATCGCCGGCGCGGATCTCGCGCACGCGTATCCCATCGTCGCGGTGGACATCGCGGACGACAAGCTCGAATACGCGCGCTCGCTCGGGGCGACGCACACCGTGAACGCGTCGCGCGAGGATGCCGTCGCGCGCGTGCGCGAGATCACCGGCGGGGGGCCGCATCACACCTTCGAGTGCGTCGGCAATCCGAAGACGCTCGAGCAGCTCGTCGAGATCGTCCCGGCCGGAGCCAATGGGTACGTGGTCGGTGCCGCTGCGCCCGGCACGCGTTTCCCGTTCGCGACCGACGGATTCATCCGGAACAAACACCTGCACGGCGTCATGCAGGGGAACGTACGGGCGAGCGTCGACATCCCTCGATACGTCGACCTGTACGCGCGTGGCCGGCTGCCGCTCGATCGGCTCGTGGCGCGGACCTACCGTCTGGACGAGATCAACGCCGCGCTTGCCGGGCTCGAGCGCGGCGTCGGCCGCGGCGTCGTGGTGTTCGGCTAGCGTGACGGGAGAGGAACGACAGGGGAGGGCCGCGTGTTCGAGGCGTTGAGGCCGTACTGGTATCCGGTGGCCACGACCGAGGAGGTGCCCGCGGGGAAGCCGTTCGCGACGGCGCTCCTCGGCGAGCGCATCGTCGTCTATCGCGCGGGCGGCCGCGTCGCCGCGCTCAAGGACCTCTGCATCCATCGCGGCACGCCGCTCTCGCTCGGCTGGATCGACGGCGAGGAGCTGGTGTGCGCGTACCACGGATGGGGGTACGGCAGGAGCGGCGCCTGCACCCGTATCCCGTCGCTCGCTCCCGGTCGGCCGATCCCGCCCAAGGCCAGGGTCGACGCGTATCGCGCCGAGGAGAAGGACGGACTCGTTTGGATCGCGCTCGACGAGCCCAAGGACCCCATCCCCACCTGGCCGGAGGCCGAGGCGCCGGGGTACCGGCGCATCTGGACGCAGTTCCACTGGCGGGCGAACGCGGCGCGCGCGATCGAGAACGTCATGGACTTCGCGCACTTTCCCTGGGTGCATCCGGGCATCCTCGGCGACCGCTCCAAGCCGGTCTATCCGGACATCAGCGTGAAGACCGAGGGGAGCCAGATCCGCTACGTGGTGGACGACGAAGCGACGAACGCGATCCGCACCTACACGGTGACGCTGCCGCTCACGCTGCACATGCACGTCGCGCGCCGGTCCGGCGAGGGCGACGGCGCGCGGAACATCACCTCGCTCTTCTTCGTCGCCCGGCCCATCGGAGAGCGCGAGACGCAGTTCTACTTCGGGCTCTCGCGCAACTTCGCGCTCGACCAGCCCGACGAGATCTTCGCCAAACGCAACACCGATGTCACCGAGCAGGACCGCCGGATCGTCGAGGCGCAGCGTCCCGAGGAGCTCCCGCTCGACCTGTCCGCGGAGCTGCACCTGCGCGGGACCGACGCGGCTCAGGTCGAGTACCGGCGCGCGCTGAAGCGGATGGGCGTCGCCTGGGCCGGCTCGGTGGACGAGTAAGGAGGGACGTATGGCGGTGAAGACGGCGGCGACCAAGGCGGCGAGGGCGGCATCCGGGCCGAAGATGCGCGTCGATCCGATCACCTTCGAGATCCTTCGCCACCGGCTGTGGAGCATCAACGAGGAGGGCGCGAACACGCTCGAGCGCGTGTCCGGCTCGCTCATCGCGAGCGAGGTGCACGACATGAACACCTCGGTGATGACGGCGGCCGGCGATTCGCTCGTCATCGCGCCGTACATGCTCGTCCACGCGATCTCCATGGAGACGCTGGCCAAGGACGTCGTCGCGACGTGCGCGGCGAACCCGGGCATCCGGCCGGACGACATGTTCCTCTGCAACGACCCGTTCGCCGGTGCGCAGCATCAGATGGACGTCGTCGTGCTCGGCGCGATCCACTACGAGGGCGAGCTCGTCGGCTGGGTCGGCTCGACCATCCACCAGATCGACATCGGCGGACCGGTTCCCGGCCAGGTGCAGGTCGGCGCGAAGGACATCTACGGCGAGCAGCCGCTGTTCCCGCCGTTCAAGATCGTCGAGGGCGGCGTGCTGCGCAGCGACCTCGTCAGGCTCTACCTGCGAATGTCGCGCGTCGCGGAGATCGTGCGCCTCGACCTCACCGCGATGATCGCGGCGAACAACGTCGCGAAGCAGCGCGTGCAGGAGCTCTGCCGCACCTACGGCGTCGAGACGGTGAAGGCCGTCATGCAGGACATGCTCGACTACAGCGAGCAGCGCATGCGCGAGCGCCTGAGGGAGCTTCCCGACGGCACGTGGCGGCACCGCTCGTACCTCGAGTACGAGGACAAGATCTACACCGCCGTCTGCGCGATGACGAAGAAGGACGACACGCTCACCTTCGACTTCACCGGCTCGTCACCGCAGGCGCCCGCCGTCATCAACAACCCGATCCACGCGACGGTCTCGGACGTCATCTGCTGCGTGATGACCTACCTCTGCTGGGACATGCCCTGGGTGCCCGCCGGCGTGGCGCGTGCGGTGCGCATCGTGTCGCAGCCGGGCACCATCGTGCACGTCGCGTGGCCCGGCGGCGTGAGCAAGGCGACCACGAGCACCACGCAGGCCGTCATCAACCTCGCCGACAACGCCCTCGGCAAGCTCCTCGCCGCGTCGGATACGCACCGGGAGCACGCGATGGCCAACTGGGTGGGAAGCCTCACCACCGAGGAGCTCTTCGGCACCGACCAGCGCGGGCAGCCTTTCGGCGCGACCGTGCTCGACACGTACTTCGGTGGCGGCGGCGCGCGCGCGCGGAAGGACGGCGTCGACACGGGCGGGTACGTCGGCTCGATCTACGAGGTCGCGCCGAACGCCGAGGCGTACGAGTTCCAGTACCCGCTCCTCTACCTGTTCCGCCGGCACCAGGCCGACTCGGGCGGCGGCGGCATGTTCCGCGGCGGCGCGGGCTGCACCCTGTCGTACATCGTCCACGACACCGAGCGCATCCCGACGAAGATCATGCACACCTCGGGGTCGGAGTGGCCGGAGTCGGCGGGTATCGCCGGCGGCGGTCCGAGCCAGACGAACCAGTTCATCATCAAGCGCAAGACCGACGTCCGCCGGCGGATGGCGGAGGGCGAGGTCCCACAGGAGCTCGCGGAGCTCTCGGGCGACTGGGACATCCAGAAGGTCATCGCGTGGTCGTACCTCGACCACGACGACGTGTACCAGGTGCGCACGCAGTCGGGCGGTGGCTACGGCGATCCGCTGGACCGCGATCCTTCGCGCGTCCTCGAGGACGTGCACAGCGGCGTCGTGTCGGTCGCGGGCGCGAAGTCGATGTACGGCGTGGTCGTCGACGAGGCGAAGGACGCCGTGGACGAGGCCGGGACGGCGCGCGAGCGGGACGCCATCCGCGCGCGCCGCCGCGAGCGCGCGAAGCCGGTGAACGCATCGGTGAAGGGGAAGCGCATGCCCGTCGCACCGGGCGTGCCGGTGTACGAGTTCCTTCGCATCGTGAAGGACGGCAGCGCCGCGGTGATCCAGTGCGCCTGCGGTCAGATCCTCACGGACGCCTCGCGCAACTTCAAGGACGGGACGCTCATGGAAGAGGGGTGGATCAAGGAAGCCGGGCCGTACGTGAACCAGTTCGACGTCGCCCAGCGCTTCGTCTTCCGCCAGTTCTACTGTCCGGGCTGCCTCCGTCGCCTCGAGACCGAGATCTGCCTGAAGGACGAGCCGATCCTTCACGACGTGGAGGTGATGCCGACATGACGACGTATCGCATCGGCGTGGACACCGGCGGCACCTTCACCGACTGCATCGTCGTCGACGACGACGGGAACGTCACCGCGGCGAAGGCGGCCTCGACGCCGCAGGACTTCTCCGTCGGCGTCATGGACAGCGTCGCGCGCGCCGCGCAGCGCCTCGGCCTGAGCGCCGAGCAGCTCCTCGCGCAGACCACGCGCTTCGGGCACGGCACGACCGTCGCCACGAACGCGCTCATCACGCACACCGGCGCGCGCACCGGCATCCTGACGACGCGCGGGCACGAGGACGCCCTCTTCATGGGACGGATCAAGCAGAAGATCGCCGGCCTCGACGAGGACCAGATCCACGACTTCCTGCTGCACGACAAAGCCGTGCCCGGCATCGTGCCGCGCAAGCTCATCAAGGGGCTGAACGAGCGCGTCGACCACAAGGGCGCGGTCATCGTCGCGATGAACGACGACGAGGTGCGCCGCCTCGCCGGCGAGCTCGTCGGCGCGGGCTGCGAGGCCATCGCCATCAGCCTGCTGTGGTCTTTCCTGAATCCCTCGCACGAGCGGCGTGCCCGCGACATCGTGCGCGAGGCGTACCCCAACGTGACCGTCTCCATCTCCTGCGAGATCAGCCCGGTGCTCGGGGAGTACGAGCGCACCGCTTCGACGATGGTGAACGCGTACCTCACGAAGAAGGTCGACGGCTACATCGGCGCGCTCGCCGACCGCCTGCGGAAGGCCGGCTTCAAGCACCAGCTCATGGTCATGCTGAGCAACGGCGGCGTGACCCCGGCCGAGGACGCGCGGCGGCGCGCGGCATACCTCCTCGCCTCCGGCCCGGCCGGCGGCGTCATCGGCGCGCGCAACCTGGGGCAGATCCTCGGCTACCAGAACGTCCTCACCACGGACGTGGGCGGCACGAGCTTCGACGTCGGCCTCGTCGTCGACGGCCAGCCCGAGTACGCGCGCGAGCCGGTCTTCGACAAGTACCACGTGAGCTTCCCGATGATCGACGTCGTCTCGATCGGCTCCGGTGGCGGCTCCATCGCGTGGATCGACAAGTCCGGGTTCCTCAAGGTCGGCCCGCAGAGCGCGGGCGCCGAGCCCGGTCCCGCCTGCTACGGCCGCGGCGGCACCGAGCCGACGGTGACCGACGCGAACGTCGTCCTCGGCCGCATCGACCCGAACTACTTCCTCGGGGGCACCTGGAAGCTCGACAAGACGCTCGCCGAGAAGGCCATCCGCGAGAAGATCGCCGGCCCGCTCGGGCTCTCGCTCGAGGAGGCCGCGATCGGCATCATCGACATCCTCGACGCGCGCATGGCCGACCTCGTGCGCCGCGTGACGATCGGCCGAGGCCTCGATCCGCGGAACTTCGCGCTCTTCGCGATCGGGGGCGCGGGCGCGCTGCACGTGGGGGCCTACGCGAAAGACGTGGGCGTGAAGGCGGTCATCGTCCCGATGTATGCGTCGGAGTTCTCCGCGCTCGCGATCGGGACGAGCGAGATGCTCGTGGTCAACAAGGTGTCCTCGCCGATGGTCGGACCCTTCGACGCGAACGCGGTGCGCGACCTCTTCCTGCGCCTCGAGCGGGATGCCATCGAGCAGCTGCGCCGCGCGGGTGCGGTGACCGATGGCGCTGGCGATCTCACGCTGCTCCGCTCGGTCGACATGAAGTACAAAGGCCAGGTCCATGACGTCAGCGTGCCGGTGCCCGCGGGCGAGTACACGGCCGCCTCCGCCGTCGCGATGGCCGATCGCTTCCACGAGCGCTACGAGGCGCGCTACGGCAAGGGCACGACGAACAAGAACGCGCCGATCGAGGCGATGAGCTTCGAGGTGCGCGTCGCGGCGAAGGGACGCGCGCTCCGGCTCGCGAAGGAGAAGCTCGCGGGCGGCGACGCGACGCCCACGCGCGGCACGCGTCCGGTGTACTTCCGCGAGACGAACGGCTTCCACCCAACGCCGATCTTCGATCGCGAGACCCTTCAGCCGGGGCAGCAGATCGCGGGGCCCGCGGTCATCGAGGCCCCGGACACCACGATGCTCGTGCGGCCGGGCCAGACCGTCCGCATGGACGAGTACCGCAACCTCACGCTCTCGGTCTGACGCGCCGGCCCGCGCCGCGCCGCTCGCGCGCGCGCACGCGCCGCTCGCGCGCGCGCACGCGCTCAGGCCGACGCGGCCTTCGCCGTCGCGTCGCTCGACGAGCGCATCGCGGTCGCGATCTTCTCCGCGACCATCATCGTCGTCGCGTTGATGTTGACGCGCGGGCAGTCCGGCATGATCGACGCGTCCACGACGCGCAGGCCCGGGACGCCGTGCACGCGGCCCTCGGCGTCGACGACCGCGAGCGGGTCGTCGCTCGCGCCCATGCGCGCCGTGCCGCAGGGATGGTGCGAGGTGAGGACGTTCCACCGCATCCAGCCGTCGAGCGCGCCCGTCGAGGCGAGGTCCGCCGGCTCGGGCACCGCGAGCGAGGCGCGGAGGCCGGCGAACGCCTTCGTGCCGCCGAGCTCGATCGCGAGCGCGATCGACGCGCGCATGCGCGCGACGTCCTCGGGCTCGGCGAGGAAGCCCAGGTCGATGGCGGGCTGCGTGTGCGGATCGGTGCTCACGAGCGTGAGGTGTCCGGCGCTCGCCGCGTGCATGAGGAGCACGGAGATGCCGACTCGTGGCACGTGGTTCGGCGTGTGCTTCGTGAGCACCGCGACGCCGAGGCACACGTCGAGGCGGTCGCGCGACGCCGGCGCCGTGGTGCGCAGCTGCAGTTGCCAGGGGATCGGGAGCTCGACGGCGTTCGGCGCGTAGCGATCGGTCACGTGCCAGCTCGTCGCGACGAGCGGATGGTTCCGGAGGTTGCGGCCGACACCGCGAAGATCGGCGACGCTCGCGATGCCGAGGCGCGCGAGCTCGTCGGCCGGCCCGACGCCGGAGAGGAGGAGGAGCTGCGCGGAGCCGATCGCTCCGGCCGAGAGGACGACCTCGCCCGCGCCGATGACCGTTCTCGCGCGGTCGCGCTCGATCTCGACGCCCGTCGCACGGCCACGCTCGAAGACGACGCGCCGCGCCGTCGTGTCCGCGAGGATGCGCAGGTTGGGACGCGAGCGCGCCGGCGCGAGGTACGCGACGGCCGCGCTCATGCGCCGGCCCTCGTGCGTGTTGAAGGGAACGGGGCCGCAGCCCTCGGCGTCCGGAGCGTTGTGGTCCGGGCACGCGCGGAAGCCGCGCGAGGTGCACGCCTCGAGGTACGCGACCGCGGCGGGCGACCACGCCTCGCGTGGCGGGCGGTGCACGTGGATCGGACCCGATGTGCCGTGCGGCGGCGACGGGAAGTCGTGGTCGGTCTCCATCCGCCGGAAGTAGGGGACGCACGCGTCGTAGCGCCACGACTCGCCCGCGACCTGCGCCCACGCGTCGAGGTCGTCGCGGAGCGCCCAGAGGTACACGGTCGTGTTGATCGCTGAGCTCCCGCCGACGACGCGTCCGCTCGGGATCGCGAGCTCCGGCCGGAGGTCCGTCGCGCGCGCGACGTGGTGCCAGAGGTACTCGCGGTGGCGCTCGTCGATCATCGACGAGTCGCGGAGCGGCGCGGGGAGCGCGTCCGGCGCATGGTCCGGTCCCGCCTCGATGAGGCACACCGAGCGCGAGGGGTCCTCGGAGAGACGCGCCGCGAGCACGCAGCCCGCGCTCCCGGCGCCGACGATGACCGTGTCGAAGCGCTCGCCGACCGCGGCTATTCCTTCTCGGAGCTCGCCGCCGTCTGGCGGCCCCACTCACGATCCCGTAGCTCGACGCGACGGATCTTGCCGCTCACCGTCTTCGGCAGGCTCGTGACGAACTCGATCTTCCGCGGGTACTTGTACGCCGCGGTGACGCGCTTCGTGTGGTCCTGCAGCTCGCGCACGAGCTCGTCCGAGCCGGTGTGTCCGGGCTTGAGGACGACGAACGCCTTCACGACCTCGCCGCGGATAGGGTCGGGGCTCGACACGACGGCCGATTCCGCGACCGCGGGATGCTCGAGCAGCGCGCTCTCGACCTCGAACGGCCCGATGCGGTATCCGGCGGAGAGGATGACGTCGTCCGCGCGGCCGACGAACCAGATGTAGCCGTCCTCGTCCGCGATCGCGCGGTCGCCGGTGATGTAGTAGTCGCCGCGGATGGAGGCCTCGTTCACCTTCGGGTCCTTCCAGTACTCCCTGAAGAGGCCCACCGGGCGCTTCGGGGTGATGCGGACCCCGATGTCGCCCTCCTTGCCCGGCGGGAGCGGCTTCGCGTCGTCACCGATGACCGCGATCTCGTAGCCCGGCGACGGCTTGCCCATGGATCCTGGCTTGATCGGGAGGCCGGGGTGGTTCCCGATGAGGCAGCACGTCTCGGTCTGGCCGTAGCCGTCGCGGATCTCGATGCCGGTGTGCTCCTTCCACGTCGCGATGACCTCGGGGTTGAGCGGCTCGCCCGCCGCGACGCAGCTGCGCAGGTGCGGGAACTTCCACCTGGAGAGGTCCTCGAGCACGAGGGAGCGGAAGATCGTCGGAGCGCCGCACATGCTCGTGACGGGGTGCTGGGCGAGGATGTCGAGGACGCGCTTCGCGTTGAAGGCGCCGCTCGGGTTGTGGATAAGCTGCGCGGCCCCGGCGATCATCGGAGCGAAGAGGCTGCTCCATGCCGCCTTCGCCCAGCCGGTGTCCGAGATGTTCCAGTGCAGGTCCTCCGGGGTGAGGCCGATCCAGTACTTCGCCGTGACGGTGTGTCCGATCCCGTAGCTCGCCTGGGTGTGCATGACCATCTTCGGGAAGCCGGTCGTGCCCGAGGTGAAGTACAGGAGCGCGGCACCGCTTGCCATGGTCGGCTCGGCCGCCGCGCTCGCCGAGGCGCGGTCGCGCTCGGCCCGGAGGTCCGTCCACCGCTCGCGCGCGTCGCCGACCGCGAGATAGGCGCGCACGCTCGGCGCCTTGTCGCGGACCTCGTCGAACCGCGGGGCGTACGCGGACTCCGTGACGACGGCGACGGGCTCGGAGAGCGAGATGCGGTACGCGATGTCCTTCGACGTCAGCATGACGGTGCCCGGCATCGCGACGGCACCGATCTTCAGGCAGGCGAGCATCGTGTGCCACCACTCGGGGACGCGGCCCACCTGGATGAAGACGCGGTCTCCCTTGCGCACCCCGTGCGCGCGCAGCACGTTCGCGACGCGGTTCACGTCGTCAGACAGCTGTGCCCAGGTGAAGCGCCGCTCCGCGCCCGTGTCGTCGAGCCAGATGATGGCGAGGCGATCGGATCGCCAGCGCTCGAAGGTGTCCGAGACGAAGTTGAAGCGCTCGGGGACCCTGAGCTCGGCCTCGACCCTCGCGCGGAGCTCCTCGTAGGACGTGGCGTGCCCGGCCGAGACCATCTGGCAATCCTCCCTCGATCGATGTCCTGGTGGATGTTACTCACGTCTCGTATAGAGGCATGCCGCCTCGCCCTGCGAGATGGGGGCTGACGCCCGGCCGCCCGAAGAGGAGCATGATGTGCGGCGATGGGCGGCATCGCCATGCGCTTCACCTTCAGCAATCTGCCGGCGGTCGGCTGGAAGCTTCCCGTCCGGGACATCGTCACGATGGCGGCGCGCTGCGAGGAGGTTGGCTTCGACCGCTTCGCGGTCGCCGACCTACAGTTCCACTACGACTGCGTCGCGGTCATGGCCGCCTGCGCCGCCGGCACGCGGCGGCTCGGCATCGAGAGCCTGGTGACGAACCCGTACACCCGTGACGCGTCGCTCCTCGCCTGCGCGTGGGCCACGCTCGCCGACCTCTCGGGCGGGCGCGCGATCTTCGGCATCGGCGGCGGCGTCGAGGTCCCCAAGCGCGTCTGGGTCGCGCCGTTCGGCCACGAGCGACCGCACGCGACGCGCGCGGTGCGGGAGTGCATCGACGTCGTGCGCGCGCTGTGGCGCGGCGAGCGCGTCACCTTCGACGGCGCGGTCGTGCACGTCCACGACGTCGCGCTCGACTGCCCGCTGCCCCCGGCGATCCCCGTGCTCGTCGCCGCGCGCGGGCCGCGCATGATCGCCCTCGCGGCCGAGGTCGCCGACATCATCCATCTCGCGTCGCTGTTCCTCGGCGCGGAGAGCCGCGCCGAGGACCTCGCGCGCGTCCGCGAGGCGGCGCGTGGCGCCGGGCGCGCCGACGGGTCGTACGAGATCGACGTGTCGGTGACCGTGAGCGCGTCGTCCGATCGCGAGCGTGCGCGCCGGGCCGCGCTGCGGAACGCCGCGCAGAGCATCCTCTGGTACGCGGGCGCGGACCGCTACGGCCGCCAGCGCGAGTGGTCGGTCCCGCGCGGCTTCGCCGTGCCTCGGGCGACGGTCGACGCGCTCGCGGCCGGCTGGGACATGTGGCGCGATCCCGAGCTGCCGCCGGCGCTCGGCGCGCTCATCGGCGACGACACGCTCGACCAGTTCACCGTGTGGGGCACGCCCGCCGAGTGCGCTCGGCGCCTCCGGACGCTCGCGGCCGAAGCTCCCGGCGCGACCGGCTTCCGCGTGAAGCTGCCGCTGCCGGTGCGCTCGCGCACGATCGACGAGTATCTCGCGGACGTCGACGCGCTCGGCCTGGTGATCGCCGCGTACCGTGACGTGGGGCGGCGGGCCGCGACGGCGGCGAGGGGGTAGCGGTGCGGCCGAATCGGGTGAAGCAGCTGTTGCGCGCCGGCGAGCCGGCGCTCGGCACCTTCATGGCGCTCGGGAGCCCGCTCGGCGCGGAGCAGCTCGCGCACGCGGGTTTCGACTGGCTCCTCATCGACCAGGAGCACGCGGCCATCGACGCCACGCTCACGCAGTCGATCCTGCAGGCGATCAGCACGACCGAGACGGTCCCGCTCATTCGCGTCCCGTGGAACAGCGGCGATTGGATCAAGCGCGCGCTCGACGCCGGCGCGTACGGGGTCGTCGTGCCGATGGTGAATTCGCGTGCCGACGCCGAGGCGGCCGTGCGCGCGACGCGCTATCCACCCCAGGGTGACCGCAGCATCGGCGGCTCGCGCACTCGGCTCTACGGCGGCAACGACTACGTCGAGAACGCGAACGACGAGATCCTGCTCGTCGTCCAGATCGAGCACCGCGACGCGGTCGACAACGCGCGCGAGATCCTCTCGACACCCGGCGTCGACGCGTACTTCATCGGACCCGGCGACCTCTGCGCGAGCCTCGGCCTGCCGAACTCGTGGGACCCCGACTTCCCCGAGTACTGGGCGGCGCTCGAGAAGGTGCAGCGCGTCGCGACGGAGCTCGGCGTGCCGGGCGGCATCCACGCCTCGCCGCATCGCGTGACCGCGATGCTCGATCGTGGCTACCGCTTCGTGGCCGTCGGCTTCGACATCTCCTTCATGGCGCAGGGGGCGGCCGCGGCGCTCCAGGCCGCACGACCGAAGCGCTGATGGCCTTCGAGGCGGGCGTGTCGATCTACCAGATTGCGGCTACCCGTTCCTCGAAGAGGCGACGCGCGTCGGCCGGCGCTTCCTGCCGATCGGCCGCGAGCGCCTAGCCCGAATGGCGGTCGGCTCGTAAGAGGCGCGCGCTTCGCCGGCGTGGCCGCCGTCCTCGCGGCGACGCTCGTGGCCGCGCTCGATCAGACGGTCGTGGGCACGGTGATGCCGACGGTGGTCGGCGAGCTCGGCGGCATCGACCGCTACGCCTGGGTGTTCTCGGCGTACCTGCTCTTCCTCACGGTCGCGACGCCGATGTGCGGCCGCCTCGCCGACCTCTTCGGTCGGAAGCCGGTGTACCTCGCCGGCCTCGCGGTCTTCGTCTCGGGGTCGGCGCTCGCGGGGCTCTGCCAGACGATGGAGCAGCTCGTGCTCGCGCGCGCCGTTCAGGGCATCGGCGCGGGCGCGCTGTTCTCGGTCGGCGCGACCGTCATCGGCGACCTCTTCGACGCCGGGATGCGCGCCCGCATGCAGGGCGTGTTCAGCGCCGTCTGGACGATCGCCGCGCTCGTCGGACCCGGCGTCGGCAGCGCCATCGTCGAGACGCTGTCGTGGCGGTGGACGTTCTACGTGAACGTCCCCATCGGCCTGGGGGCGGGCGCGCTCCTCGCGATCGGACTGCGCGAGACGCACACCGAGCGCGCCGGCCGGTTCGACACGCCGGGCGCGCTCGCGCTCAGCGGCTCGACCGCGTGCCTGCTCCTCGCGCTGAACGGCACCCAGCCGGAGCTCCTGCTGCCCGCCGCGATCGTCCTGGCCCTGCTCTTCGTCCGCATCGAGCGGCGGTCGGCCGATCCGCTCGTGGATCTTGCCCTGCTGCGCGTCGCCGCGGTCGGCGCGAGCCTCGCGCTCACCGTCGTGGTGTCCATCCTCTTGTTCGGCGTCATCACGTACGTGCCGCCGTTCGTGCAGGGCGTCCAGGGCGCGCGGCCGCTCGAGGTCGGCGCGCTCGTGACGGCGATGAGCGTCGGATGGTCGATCGGGTCCGTCGCGGTGGGCCTCCTGCTCACGCGCCTCGGCATCCGCGCGTCCATCCGCGCCGGGACGCTGTCCCTCTTCGTGGGCGCCGCGCTCCTCATGGCGCTCGCGCGCCCGACGCCGCTCGTCGTGCCCGCGCTCGCGACGCTCGCGAGCGGGATCGGGATCGGATCTACGTGGACGGCGATCCTCGTGGCGGTGCAGAACGCGGTGCCGGTCCGCGCGCGCGGCATCGCCACGAGCCTCGCCCTCTTCACGCAGAGCCTGGGCGCCGCGATCGGGGTCGGTGTGCTGGGGGCCCTCCTCGCCCTGTGGCTGGGGTCCGACGGGGTGGCGGCCAGCGCGCTGATGGACCGGAGTTCAGCGGCGCTCATCGAGCCCGGCCGGGCGGCGGAGCTCGCCGCCGTCCTCGGCGCGGCGCTGCACAGCGTGTACACGCTGCTCTTCGCGATGGCGGCGCTCGCGGTCCCGCTCGCCTGGTGGCTCGTGCGTTCGATGCCGGACCGGCCCGATCGGAGTCCCGCGGCGAACGATTGACAGCAGGCCCCGGCCGGGCGCAGTGTCTCGCATTCAGACATAGCGCCTCGCAAAGCGAGACGCGGTGCCGGCCGTTGGGGCGGCGGCAGGTGGAAGGAGCGAGGTACGGAAGACTTCGGCCGTGCCGATGCGGGTCGGCGATGAAGTTCACATTCGGCAACCTCCCCTCGATCGGGTGGGTCGACCCGGTCGGGAAGCTGGTCGAGCTCGCGCAGCTCTGCGAGCGCGAGGGCATGGACCGCTTCGGCGTGAGCGACTGGCGCTTCTACCACGACTGCTTCGTCGTCATGACCGCGTGCCTGCAGGCGACGGAGCGGCTCGAGGTAGAGAGCCTCGTCACCGACCCGTACGTCCGCCATCCGTCGCTGACGGCTCTGGCACACGCCACGATGGACGACCTCTCGCGCGGCCGCGTGATCCTCGGCATCGGTGCCGGCGTGGAGCAGCCCACGTTCTGGGACTACGAGCGGCGCCTGCCGATGACGGCGGTCCGCGAGGGGGTGGAGATCTGCCGGCGCATGTTCGCCGGTGAGAAGGTCACCTACCAGGGCAAGGTGATCGGCGTCGAAGGTGCGAAGCTCGACTTCACGCCCTACCGGCGCGACCTGCCGATCATGATCGCGGCGCGCGGCGGCAACATGCTCGAGCTCGCCGGCGAGCTCGCGGACATCGTGCACCTCGCCTCGTTCTTCGTGAGCGTGGGCCACCAGCGCGAGAACCTCGAGCGCGTGCGCCGCGGCGCGGACCGCGCGGGGCGGCGCATGGGCACGTTCGAGATCGACATCTCGATGCCCTGCTCGGTGTCCGAGGACCGCGAGGCGGCTCGTCGCGCCGCGAAGCGCCCGGCCGCGCAAGGCATCCTCTGGACGGCCGCCGCGGAGCGCTACTCGCGCGAGCGCAAGGACTGGGTGCGGCCGAAGCAGTTCAACGTGCCCGAGCACGTCGTCGAAGCGCTCGCGTCCTGGGATTTCTGGACCGAGGCGCGGTTCCCGGACCGCCTCGCCGACCTCATAAGCGACGAGGTGCTCGACCAGTTCGCGCTCGCCGGGACGCCCGAGGAGTGCGCGGCTCGCCTCCTCGCGCTCCAGCGCGAGCTCCCGGAGGTCACCGGCGTGCGCATCTACGCCGTGCCACCGGCGGGCAAGCCGCTCTTCGAGGGCTACGTCGACATGGTGAGGGGCTTCGGCCGCGTCGCTCGTCTCGTGAACGCGGGCGCGCGACTGTCCGGGCCCGAGGGCGTGAGGGGCGCGGTGGCATAGGAAGGTCGGGAGGTAGATGACGGGACGAACATCTGCACGGACGACGCGCTACAAGAAGTGAGGAGGAGACCATGACGTTCGAACGCATCCAACAGCTTGCGCGCGCGCTGGTCCTGCCCCTCGTGGTCTCGTTGGTGGCAGCCTGCACGTCGACGTCCACGGGGACCGGAGCGTCGGGAGCTCCCGCGGCCTCGAGCGCGGCGGCCACGCCGGCCGGCCCGGCGGGCACGCTGACGATCGCGATGCGGGGCGACATCCAGAGCCCGCACCCGTATCTCAGCTACGACATCGTCGGCATCTCGTACCGCGAGAACGTCTTCGACAGCCTCGTCGAGTGGGGCTACGACGGCAAGATCGTCCCGGGCCTCGCCGAGTCGTGGAAGGTCGACGGGACGACGATCACGTTCAACATCCGCAAGGGCGTGAAATTCCACAACGGCGACCCGCTCACCGCGGACGACGTGAAGTTCTCGCTCGACACCATCAAGAGCAAGGACCTCAACTCGGGCTCCGCGTCGAACTTCGCGGCCGTCGATTCCGTGGTGGTCGTCGACCCGAACACGGTCCAGTTCAAGCTGAGCCGGATCGACGCTCGGATCTTCGACACGATCGCGAACAACCTGTCGATCGTGCCGATGAAGTACTACCAGAGCGTCGGTCAGGCCGGCTTCATCGCGAAGCCCGTCGGCACCGGCCCGTTCAAGTTCGTGAGCTGGGCCAAGGACGACCGGATCACGATGGAGGCGAACACCGACTACTGGTCCGGTAGCTACAAGGGCAAGCCCCTCGTGAAGACGCTCGTCTTCCGCTCGATCCCGACCGCCGCGACGCGGGTCGCCGAGCTGAAGGCCGGCTCCGCGGACCTGATCCAGGACCTGCCGCCCGACCAGTTCGACCCGATCAAGGCGGCGGGCTTCAACGTCGTCGAGAGCAAGAGCCCGGTCTACAACTGGGCCTTCTTCAACACCGCGAGCACCGCTGACGCCGCGAAGCCGCTGAAGGACGTCAGGGTCCGTCAGGCGATGAACATGGCCGTCGACACGGCCACCATCATCAAGACCGTGCTCGGCGGTCACGCACGCCAGCTCGCCGCGGGCATCACCGACCTCACCGACGGGTACACGTCCGACCTCAAGCCGTTCCCGTTCGACCAGGCGAAGGCGAAGCAGCTGCTCGCCGACGCGGGATACGCGAACGGGTTCTCGATCGCCGCCGACATCTCCGCGTCGCAGAAACCGGACGTCGCGCAGGCGATCATCGCGCAGCTCGGGCAGGTCGGCATCAAGGTGACGCTCAACGCGCTCCCCACCGATGTCTTCAACGACCGGTGGATCAAGAAGGGCCTCGACCCGCTCTACTTCGTGACCTGGAACACGTTCACGCACCCGGCCCTGTACGACCTGCTCGCGGGCTGCAAGGGCTTCATCTCGAGCTTCTGCAACCAGGACGCGCAGAAGTACCTCGATCAGGGTGGTGCCACGCTCGACCAGGCCGCGCAGACGGCGGCGTACACGCAGGCCGCGAAGGTGTTCGCGACCGATCCGTTCGCCCTGTACATCAGCGCCGACAACGCGCTCTACGCTCTCGGCAGCAAGGTCACGGGCTGGAAGGCCCACGGCATCACCGTCGTCCTCGGCACCAACACGACGGTGAGCAAATAGCGTCGTTCGGAAGGCCCGCGCCGGCAGCGATGCCGGCGCGGGCGCGTCCCGGCCCGTGCCGATGAAGTTCACGTTCGACCTGCCCACGTCGCTCTGGCGCGAGCCGTCCTCGCGCTTCGTCGAGCTCGCGCGGCCCTACGAGGCCGCCGGCTTCGATCGCTTCGGCGTCGCCGACTGGCGCTTCTATCCCGATCTCTTCGTCCACATGACCGCGTGCCTCATGGCCACCGAGCGGCTCGAGCTCGAGAGCCTCGTCACCGATCCGTTCGTGCGGCATCCCGCGCTCACCGCCTGCGCGATGGCGACGATGGACGACCTCTCGCGCGGCCGCGTCGTGCTCGGGCTGGGCGGCGGGCTCGAGCAGCCCGCCTTCTGGCATCAGGAGCGGGTCCATCCGCTCGACGCCGTGCGCGACACCGTCGAGATCGCGCGCCGGATGCTGCGTGGCGAGCGCGTGACCTATCGCGGCCGGGTGCTGAGCGTGGACGGGGCGAAGCTCGGCTTCCGCCCGTTCCGGCCCGACCTCCCGATCCTCGTCGCGGCGCGCGGGAAGCGGATGATCGAGCTCGCCGGCGAGCTTGCGGACGTGGTCCACCTCGCCGCGTTCTTCATGGGTGTCGAGCATCGCCGCGAAGAGATCGCGCACGTGCGCGCCGGCGCCGACCGCGCCGGACGGAGGATGGGGAGCTTCGAGATCGACATCACCATGCCGTGCTCCGTCTCCGAGGACCGCGCCGCGGCGCGGCGCGCGGCGAAGCGGCCGGCCGCGCAGGGCATCCTCTGGATGGCGGGCGCGGAGAAGTATTCGCGGCAGCGCGCCGACTGGAGGCCGCCGAAGGAGTTCCGCGTCCCCGACCACGTGGTGGGCGCGCTCGCGAAGTGGGACTTCTGGACGCAGCCCTACCTCCCGGCCGAGCTCGCCGACCTCATCACCGACGACGTGCTCGACCAGTTCGCCCTCGCGGGGACGCCTGGGGAGTGCGCCCAGCGGGTGCGCGCGATCGCGCGCGAGCTGCCCGACGTGACCGGCGTCCGCCTCTACGCGCTCCCGCCGCCCTCCGACTCGTGGTCCGGCGGCTACATCGAGATGGCGCGGGCGATGGGGAAGTTGATCTCGCTGGTCAGGAGCGGCTAGCGCCGGCGCTGCCGCGGGTCGAGCGCGTCGCGCAGCCAGTCGCCCACGAGGTTCGTCGCGAGCACCGTGAGCATCACGGCGAGGCCCGGGACGAGCGCGATCCACCACGCCGTGGCGACGTACTCGATCCCGTCGAAGACCATCCGGCCCCAGGTCGGCGTCGTGACCGGCACCCCGACGCCGAGGAACGAGAGGCTCGCCTCGAAGAGGATGAGGTTCCCGACCATGAGTGTCGCGATCACGATGATCGACGCGGCCGCGTTCGGCAGGATGTGACGCACGATGATCCGGCCGTCGTCCGCGCCGACGACGCGCGCGGCCTCGACGAAGAGCATCTCGCGGATCGCGAGCACCTCCGCACGTACCACGCGCGTGAAGGTGAACCACGTCGTGATCGCGAGGACGACGATGAGGTTGGCGACGCTCGGCTTCAGCACCGCGGCGACGGCGATCGCGAGCACGAGCGCCGGGATCGCCTGCTGCACGTCCGCGACGCGCATGATGATGCGGTCCCAGCGCCGGCCGAGGTAGCCCGCGACGAGGCCGAGTGAGATGCCGACGCCGCCCGACAGCGCCACGCCCACCAGACCGACGGTGAGCGACACGCGCGCGCCGTGGACCATCCGCGCGAGGATGTCGCGGCCCAGGTTGTCCGTGCCGAGCAGGTAGCCGTGCTCGCCGCCGGCCCACGACGGCGCGTCGAGGCGCTGGAGGAGCTGCTGCGCGTCGGGGTCGGGCGCGAGCTGGTCGGCGAAGACCGCGGTGAGGACGAGCAGGGCGAGCACGGCGATGCCGAGCAGGCCGGGCAGCGTCGGCATGCGCGGACCGAAACGGCGCCTCAACTGAGTCTGATGCGGGGGTCGATCCGCGTGTACGCGATGTCCACGAGGAGGTTCGCGGCGATCACGATCACCGCGGCGACCGTCACGAACGACTGGATGACGGGCACGTCCTTCCTCGAGATCGCCTCGACCGCGAGCCTCCCCATCCCCGGATAGGCGAAGATCGTCTCGGCGACGACCGCGCCGCTCAGCAGAAAACCGACCTGGAGCCCGAGCATCGTGACGAACGGCAGCGCCGCGTTGCGCAGCGCGTGGCGCATCACCACCACGCGCCCGCGCAGGCCCTTCGCGTAGGCGGTACGGATGTACTCCTGCGAGAGCACCTCGAGCAGGCTCGACCGAAGGAGGCGCGCGAGCACTGCGGCCGAGAACGAGCCGACCGAGATGGCCGGGAGGACCAGACTCTTCCACGATTCCGCGCCGGACGAGGGCAGCCAGCGCAACCCGACGGCGACCACCAGGATGAGCACCATCCCGAGCAGGAACACCGGTACGGACTGCCCGAGGAACGCGAAGAAGCGCGCGGCGGCGTCGATCCACCGATCGTGGTTCATCGCGGCGAGCAGCCCGAGCGGGATCGACACCACGAGCGCGAACAGGACGGCGGCCGCGGTCAGCCGCAGCGTCGCGGGGAGCCGCTCGAGCACCACGCCCATCGCCGGCTCGTGGCTGCTGTACGACAAGCCGAAGTCGCCCCGGACCGCGTGCACGAGGAAGTCGAGGTACTGCACCGGGACGGGGCGATCGAGACCCATGTTGTGGCGGAACTGCTCCAGCTCCGCGGGCGTCGTGTCGAGCGGCGCCAGCGTCGAGGCGGGGTCGCCGGCGATGAACGTGAGCGCGAAGACGATGGTCGTGACGCCGATGAGGACCAGGAACCCCTGCACGACGCGCTGGAGAATGTAGATCACCGGCGGATGGTCCCGCACCCTCGGCCCGAGGTCCAGCGGGCTGTCCGGGCGAGCTCCCCCGCCCGGGGGCGCCATCCCGTATTGTGAGATGACACTTCGGACTTTGGAACGGAGGAAGCCCGGCGCGATGAGCGGCCTGCGCGTCGTCCACTACCTGAACCAGTTCTTCGGCCGGATCGGCGCGGAAGAGGCCGGTGACCATCCGTTCACCGTGCGCGAGGGTCCGGTGGGCCCGGGCGCCGGTCTCCAGAAGGAGCTCGGCGATGCCGGTGAGGTCGTCGCGACGCTCATCTGCGGCGACAACCGCGCGGCGACCGACCTCGAGGCGTTCGGCGCCGAGGTCGAGGCCGCGCTGCGGGCGCAGCGGGCCGACGTGCTCGTCGCCGGGCCGGCATTCAACGCCGGCCGGTACGGGCTGGCGTGCGGCGAGGCGTGCGCGCGAGCGCAGGCGATGGGCATCCCCGCCGTCACCGCGCTGAACGTCGAGAACCCGGGCGTGGAGCTCTACCGGCGCAAGACCTACATCCTGCCGACGACGCCGACGGCGCTCGGGATGAACGAGACGCTCGCGCGGCTCGCCCGCTTCGCCGTGAAGATCGGACGCCGCGAGCCGCTCCTCTCGTCGGCGGTCGAGGGCTACTACGGGCGCGGCGTGCGCCGCACGCAGATCCTCGCGCGGCCCGCCGCCGATCGCGCGCTCGACATGCTCGCGGCGCGCATCGCCGGCACGCCGTTCGTCACGGAGCTCCCGCTACCAGCCGTCGACCGCGTCGCGCCGGCCGCGCCCGTGCCCGACATCACGCGCGCGCGCATCGCGCTCGTCACGACCGGCGGCATCGTCCCGAAGGGCAACCCCGATGGGCTGAAGCAGTCCAACTCGACCGAGTGGCGCGCCTACCCCATCGACGGCGTCGAATCGCTCGAGCCGGGGCGGTACGAATCCATCCACTCGGGCTACGACGCGAGCGCGGCCAACGCGAACCCGAACTACGTCGTGCCGCTCGATGCCGTGCGTGAGCTCGAGCACGCGCACGCCTTCGGTGCGCTGTACCCGCGCTACATCGTCACGACGGGCGTCGGGACCGCGGTCGTCGAGGCGCGCCGGATGGGCCGCGAGATCGCGGCCGACCTCCGCAGCCAGGGCGTCGACGCGGTCATCCTCACCGCGACCTGAGGGACCTGCAATCGCTGCGGTGCAGCGATCAGCGCGGAGCTCGAGCGAGCGGGGCTGCCCACCGCGATGATCAGCGCGCTCGGCCCGGTCGCATCGGATCTCGGCGCGAACCGCGTCGTCCGTGGCGTGAAGATCCCGCATCCCTGCGGCGACCCGACGCTCGATCCCGCGGGCGACCACGCCCTCCGCGTGGGCCTCGTCAAGGCGTCGCTCGACGCGCTCGCGTCCAAGCTCGACGCGGCGCGTATCTTCGAGGCCGCGCGATGAGCGGGAAGCGGCTCGAGCTGCGCACCTTCGACGTCGAGCGCGTCGCCTTCGGCGAGCGGACGGCGCTCGACGGGCGCACCCTTACCATCGACCGGGACGAGATCGGCGTCCTCGCCGCGAGCGATCCCGCCTTCGCCGGCGTCGACGTGCAGCTCGTCCGTCCCGGCGAGGCCGCGCGCATCCCGCAGATCACCGACGTCGTCGAGCCGCGCGTGAAGTCGGGCGGCCCGGGCGGGGTGTTCCCGGGCCTGCTGTCGCCGGTCGAGCCGGTCGGGAGCGGGCGGACCGATCGCCTGCGCGGCGTCGCGGTGGTCACGTCGGGTGAGGTCCCGTGGCTCGGCGCGAAGGGGCTCTTCGTCGCCCACGACAGCGTGCTCGACACCGCGGGTCCCGGCGCGGACCTCCATCCCTACGCCGGGCTGCACCTCCTGGTCCTGCGGTTCCGCTTCGCCGAGGGCGTCGATCACGAGGGCTACGAGCGCGCGATCCTCTTGGCGGGCGAGAAGGTGGCGCGGGCGCTCGCGCTCACGGCGCGCGAGGCTCCGCCGACCTCGGTCGAGACGCGCGAGCTCGGTCGGGTCGATGCCTCGCTGCCGCGCGTGGTGTACGCGTACCAGGTGCAGTCGCAGGGCGTGTTCCTTCGCAGCCGCCTGTATGGGCGCATCCTCGACGAGCTCATGCCCGTCCTCGTGCATCCGAACGAGCTCGCGGACGGCGCGCTCACAAGCGGCGGCCTCGGGGGTCACGGCGCGAAGCTGCACACCTGGATGCATCAGAACAACGCCGTCGTCGAGGGGCTCATCGCTGGCCACGGGTCGCGCTGGGAGTTCGCCGGCGTCGTCGTCCACCGCGGCCACTACTACCTCTACGAGGACAAGCAGCGTGTCGGTCTGCGCATCGCCGAGAGCGCGGCCCTGCTCGGCGCGCAGGGCGCGGTCTTCACGCTCGGCGGCGCCGGCAACAACGTCACCGAGGTCATGCTCGCCATCCAGGAATGCGAACGCCGCGGTATCAAGACCGTGCTCATCACCTGGGAGCACGCCGGTCCCGACGGGTCCGACTACCCGCTGCCGTTCGCCGTCCCCGAGGCGGTCGCGATCGTGAGCACGGGGAACCTCGACGAGCCGCTCTCGCTGCCGGCGATGGACCGCGTCGTCGGGGACAGCGCGATCCGCGCGCGCCCGGAGATCGGCGGCGTGCCGTTCCCGATCGACCGCGCGATCGTGCTGGAGCGCCGCACGTTCTACGCCGGTGCCGCGAATCCCGCCGGTTTCGGCCGCACCGGCTCCGTCGAGTCTTGAGACGCCGTCTCGATTGGCGTGACGGCGGCTCGCGATGCGATACTCGGGCGTGACACGAACGCGAAGGGAGGTGATGCAGTGGATCTTCGAGGCAAGAAGGTCATCGCGATCGGCGAACGCGACGGAGTGCAGGCGACGGCCATCGCGGCGGTGGCGCGGAGCGCCGGTGCCGAGGTGCTGCTGGAGCTGAACCAGTGCTTCGTCTGAACGTCCGCCGGTGCCTCGGACCTGGATGAGCAGACCGAGATCAAGCGCATCTACGACGCACAGGGCAAGGCAGGGCTGGTCGTGATCCTCGGAGCGGCCGAGCCCGCGTACGTCGAGATGATGGCTGAGACGGTCACCGCTGGTGATCCAACCTACACAGGTCCGCTGGCCGGAGTCTCGTTGGGACTCCCCGTCTATCACGTGACCGAACCTGAGGTCCGGGAGAACGCGGACGCCTCCGTGTACCAGGACCAGATCGGGTTGTCGGAGGTCGCCATGGAGACAGACAAGATCTGGGAGAGCATTCGCGGCGTGCGTGGCCGCATGCCCGCCGAGTGATGCCCGATCGCACCGCGTCTTTCCCGACCATCCGCGCCGTCTCGTGCGTGATCGCGCACACACCCGGGCTCCTGCGATACGGCTCCAAGCCGGCGCGGGAGCTCGCCAAGGACGCGGCGCTCTTGGCGAAGATCGAGGGGCACCTGCGGAGCTTCGACGACGCGGTCGCCTACGCGCCGAACCAGGTCTTCATCGGGAGCCGCGCGCCCGAATGGCTCTGGGACGTGCCGGAGCCGTGGTGGCGCCACGGTGACGCGAAGGCGAGCGCGCGCGGGCCGGTCGGCCAGATCGTCTCGGAGGACGCCTTCTGGGGTCTCCTGCGCATGGCCGACGAGTTCGGCCTCGTCGACATCGAGAGCGGCGTGCTCGACCGGTCGCGCGACCTGCTGCGATCGACGGGACTCTTCACCGACGCGGAGCTCGAGCGGATCGCTCGTGCGTCGGGCACCGCGTCCGGCGAGGGGGCGCTGGGCCTGCACGGCGCGGACGGCTCGGTGGTGGGCCACGTCGCCAACGGCTACCCCGGCGACACCAGCCAGACCGCGGACATCCTCCTCGAGAACCTCGCGTGCAAGGCCTCCGGCGCGCTCGCGCTGAAGCAGCTGCTCCGCCAGACCGGCATGGACGCGCGGGACGTCGAGTACGTGCTGGGCTGCGGCGAGGAGGCGGTCGGGGACCGCTACCAGCGTGGCGGCGGCGCCATCTCGAAGGCCATGGCCGAGATGGCCGGCTGCGCGCAGGCCAGCGGATCCGACGTGAAGGCGTTCTGCTGCGCGCCGGTGCACGCGCTCGTGCTCGCTGGATCACTCGTCCAGAGCGGCGTGTTCAAGAACGTGGTCGTCGTCGGCGGCGGGTCGCTCGCGAAGCTCGGCATGAAGATGCTCGGCCATCTTGCGAAGGACATGCCGCTGCTCGAGGACTGCCTCGCGGCCGTCGCGATCCTCGTCGGGCCGCCGGACGGCACCGGCGTGCGCATGCGCCTCGACGCGGTCGGCCGGCACACGGTCGCGTCGGGCGGCTCGGCGGGCGCGATCTACGAGGCGCTCGTCGCCGCGCCGCTCGACCAGCTCGGCCTGCACATCCCCGACGTCGACAAGTACGCCGTCGAGCTGCACAACCCCGATATCACCGTCCCGGCGGGCAGCGGCAACGTGCCGCGGACGAACTACCGCATCATCGCCGGCCTCGGCGTGATGCGCGGGGAGCTGCGGCGCGACGACGTCGACGGCTTCGAGCGAGTCCACGGTGTGCCCGGGTTCGTGCCGACGCAGGGCCACATCCCCGCCGCACTGCCGTACCTCGCGCACGCGCTGCCACGGCTGCGCGACGGCTCGCTGCGCAACGCGCTCTTCATCGCGAAGGGCAGCCTCTTCCTTGGGAAGATGACGAACATGGCGGACGGCATGTCCGTCCTGCTGGACCGCGCCGACTGAACACGGTGACGGCGCGCGGCTCCGGCGGCGACGCGGCGCTCGTCGGGCGCGTCGTTCCCATCCTCGACGCCATCCTGCCCGGGGTCGCCGACGCGGGCGCCGCGCGCTACACGGCGCGTTGGCTCGCCGCGGCGTCGACCGCCGAGCGCGCCGCGCTGCGCCGCACGATCACCGCGCTCGGCCGCGGCGCGCGCGCCCGGTACGCGCGCCCGATCGCCGCGCTCGATCGCGCGTCGCTCGACGCGCTCATCGCGTCGCTGCACGCAGGCGAGCTGGGCGTCGAGCCGGCGTCGTTCTGGTCGCTGCGGCTCCTCGCGCTCGAGGCGGCGTTCGCCGACCCGCGCTACGGCGGCAACCGCGGCGGGTGGGGCTGGCGCCTCGTCGGTGCGGTCGGTGACCCGCAGCCGCGCGGCTTCCGCCCGCGCGAGCTCGCGTCGGCCGCGCCGGTCGCGCCGGCGGTGACGCCGTCCACGCGATGGACCGCGTCGCTCGCGTCGCGCTCGCGCGCGCGGAGCGACGACGCCGACGTGGTCGTCGTCGGCCTCGGCGCGGCCGGCGGGGTCATCGCCGCCGAGCTTGCGGAGGCCGGCCTGCGGGTCATCGCGCTCGAGGCGGGACGTGCGACCGTGCGCGCGAGCACCGACGAGCGCGAGTTCCAGGTGCGCCGGGCCCTGTTCTGGCGAGAGCCCGAGACGCTCGTCGTGAACGACGGCCCGCCGCTCCGCGGGTCGTGGCTGTCGCGCAACATCGGCGTGGGCGGTCCGCTGCACTGGACCGCGATCACCTACCGCTTCCACCCATCGGACTTCCGCGTGCGCTCGGGGTCCGGCCACGTCGCGGGGACGAGCCTCGCCGATTGGCCGGTCGCGTACGCCGACCTCGAGCCGTTCTACGACCGCGCCGAGCGGGAGATCGGCGTCGCGGGCGCGGCCGGCGCGAACCCCTACGAGGGCGGGCGCGGCGGCGCGTTCCCGCTGCCGCCGGTGCCGCAGACGCGGGCGGCGGCGCGCTTCGCGGACGCGGCGCGCCGTCTCGGCTACACGCCGTACCCCACGCCCGCCGCGGTGCTCACCGAGCGCCGCGCGTCGCGCCTTGCGTGCAACCTCTGCGGCCGCTGCTCGCACTACGACTGCCTCCGCCGCGCCAAGGGGACGACGCGCGACAGCGTGCTCGCGCGCGCGGCGCGCACCGGCCGCCTCGACATCCGTCCGGAGAGCCGCGTCGAGCGCGTGCTCGCCGATCCGCGGACCGGCCTCGCGACGGGCGTGCGCTACCGGGGACCGCGCGGGCGCCGCGAGGTCACCGCGCGAACGGTCGTCGTCGCGAACGGCGCCGCGTATCAGGCCCGCCTGCTGCTCCTGTCGACGTCGCGCGCGCATCCGCGAGGTCTCGCCAACTCGAGCGGCCTCGTCGGACGGAACCTCATGTTCCACACCAACGTCATGGCGTGGGGCGCGTTCGACGAGCTCCTCTATGCCGACCGCGGCCCGCAGACGGCCGCCGCGTTCGACGACCTCGACGAGGACCGTCCGCGCGAGCGGCACGGCGCGTCGTTCATCCGCGGCGCGGCGGTGCTCGGCGGGATCCCGCTCGTCTTCGCCGGCGGACCGCTCGCGTTCGCGAACGCGGCCGGGCAGACCGCGCCGCTCCCGGACGGCGTGCGGCCCTGGGGCTCGGGGTTCCGCGACTTCCTGGCGGCGACGTACGCGCGCCACTTCGGCGTGTTCGCGCTCTGCGAGGACCTGCCGATGGAGCAGAACCGTATCGAGCTCGATCCCACGATCCGCCTCGCCGACGGCGGGCCGGGCCTGCGCATCCACTACCGCTACCACCGCAACACCCTCGACATGGAGGAGTTCATGGTCGAGCGCCTCGCCGCGGTGGTCCGGGAGGCCGGCGCGCGCGAGGTGCTGGCGCAGCGCTCCGCGCTCCCCGCGGGCATGTTCGCGGGCCACCACATGGGCACGGTCCGGATGGGCGCCGACCCGCTGACGAGCGTCGCCGACGCCGACGGCCGGGCGCACGACGTGCCGAACCTGTACCTGCCGGGCAGCGGGCTCTTCGTGACGTCGGCCGGAGTGAACCCCACCCTGACGATCTGGGCCCTGGCCTACCGGAGCGCGGCCGCCATCGCCCGGGAGCACGGCGTCCCGCCGCGCCGCCCTCGTATCGCATGATGAACATCTATCTCGCAACGTGGTCAGGGGGGCACAATGAGGCCTCGCCTGCCGGCCGGAAGGAGCAGTAGAGATGCCAGAGGACAAGGTCCGCAAGATCGAGCTGCCGTCGCTCGACCCCAAGGAGGTCGGTCTCCTCGTCGTGGACATGCAGAACGGGTTCTGCCATCCCGAGGGAGCGCGCGCGAAGGCCTTCGGTGTGGACGCGATCGCGATGCCGCGCGCGTCGATCCCCGCCGTGGTCGAGATGATCCGCCTGTGCCGCTCGGCCGGCGTGCGCATCACCTACACGCGCCAGGTCCACTATCCGGACGACGCGGCGCGCAAGCGCCGGCGCATCCCGTCGCATCTCGATCGCCGCGGTGTAAAGCTCGAGCTCTGCTGGCGGGGGACGTGGGACTCCGAACTCGTCGACGAGATCAAGGCCGAGGTGCGGCCCGAGGACGACGTGATCATCAAGCACCGCGCGAGCGCCTTCTACAACACGCCGCTCGAGGCGGAGCTCCGCATCAAGGGTATCCAGGTCCTCATCATCACCGGCACGACCACGTCCTTCTGCATCGACTCGACGATCCGCGACGCGTACATGCGCGACTACGACGTCCTCGTGCCGGCGGAGTGCGTGTCCGACACCGACCAGGCGGCGCACGACGCGGTCCTCGCGTGCGTCGACCGCTTCCACGGCGTCGTCACCACGACCGCGGACATCGCGAAGGCGCTCGGCGCCCGCGCGGCGGTGCGCGCGTGAGCGGCGTCGATCGCATCCTCGAGGGCGCGATCGACATGCATTGCCATTCCGGCCCGTCGCCGTTCCCGCGGCGGATGGACCACGTCGAGGCGGCGCGGATGGCCGACTCCGTCGGGATGCGCGCCATCGTCGTGAAGTCGCACCACCACCCGACGGTCATGGACGTGCGCGCGATGGCTCCGCAGCTCGGGGGGATCCGCACGAGGGTGTTCGGCTCGATCGCGCTAAACTCCATGGTCGGCGGGCTCAATCCGTCCGCAGTCGACCTCGCGCTCAAGATGGGCGGGAAGGTCGTGTGGTTCCCGACCATCTCGTCGCGCAGGCACATCGAGCACGCGCAGGCGCATCCCGACCTGAAGTTCCCGAAGGCCACCGTCGCGCTGCGCAAGCCTGACATCGTCGACATCCTCGACGACGGCGGCGCGCTCCGTCCCGAGGTGCCGGTGATCCTGCGCATGATCGCCGAGGCCGACGCCGTCCTCGCCGCCGGCCACCAGGCGCCGGACCGCATCCAGATCCTCCTCGACGCGGCGCGCGAGGCGGGCGTGAAGCGGATGATCGTGAACCACCCCGAGTACGTCATCGCGGCGACGCGCGAGGAGGTGGTTCGGTTCGCGGAGAGCGGCGCGCTCATCGAGCACGAATGCTGCATGTACGACGACGCGTCCGAGTTCCACCACTGGGATCTCGTCGCGCTGAAGGAATGGATCGATCTCGTCGGCGCGGACCGCACGAGCATCGGCAGCGACCTCGGGCAGACGAACAACCCGCTCCCGATCGAGTCGTTCAAGAAGATGCTGAGCGGCCTCCACGACCTCGGCGTGAGCGAGCGGGACCTGGTGAAGATGGTCCGCGACAATCCCGCGCGGCTCCTCGGCCTCGACTAGGCGTGTCCGGCACGCCTGCGGCGACGCGGCTCCGCGACCGGCTGCGGAGCGGGCCGCCCGTCGTCGGGACGTTCGTGAAGCTGCCCGCGCTCGAGAGCATCGACCTCGTGAAGTCGATCGGCTTCGACGTGGCGGCGGTCGACGGTGAGCACTCGCAGCTCGACGAGTCCGCCATCCTGGCCCTCCTGCGGCACGGCGCGGCGCTCGGGCTGCCCATGCTCGTTCGGACGCCGACGCGAGATGCCGGCGTCATCAACCGCATGCTCGAAGCGGGCGCCGCGGGCATCCAGCTCTCGACGCTGCGCTCGCGGGGAGATCGGGACGCGATGGTGTCGGCGACGCGCTACGCGCCCGACGGGACGCGGAGCGTGAGCCTGGCGCACCCGGGCGCCGACTACAGCGGCATCCCGCTCGTGCAGTATCTCGAACGCAGCAAGGCGTTCCCGCTCCTCATCGGTCAGATCGAGACCGCGACGACGGACGATCCGCTCCCGGAGATCCTCGAGGGGCTCGACGCGGCCTTCATCGGCACGACGGACCTGTCCGTCGACCTGGGCCGGCCCGGCAAGCTGGACGACGAGCGTATCCGCGCGCGGGTCTCTGAAATCGCGGCCGCCGCGGCGCGTGCGTCGGCCGCGCTCGGCGCATGGGTCGCGACCGCCGACGCGCTCGCGTCGCTGCGCGGTCGTGGCCTGCGCTATGTCCTCGTCGGCTCGGACGTGCAGCTCCTGCGCGCGGGCCTCGCCGGCGTGCTCGCAGCCGCACGGCAGGCGCTCTCATGAGGAACGGTTCCTCGACGCGCGCTGCGCCGCGTGCTACACCACTCGCCGTCATGCGAGCACGCGTTTCGCTTCGCGGTACGAAGGATGGGAACGGCCACGAGTCGGCGATTCAGTCGGTAGCCCGCGCGGCGCACATCCTCGGCTTCTTCACCGTGGGCCGGCCGCGCCGCTCGCTCTCCGAGCTCACCGCGCGCCTCGGCGTGAGCCGCGCGACCGCGCATCGCTACACCGTGGCGCTGCGCCAGGCCAACCTGCTCCGCTTCGACCCCGCGACGAACGAGTACACGCTCGGACCGCAGGTGCTCACGCTCGCCGCGGCCGCAGGCGCGGGCCTCCCCATCGTCACCATCGCCGGTCCGCACATGGAGGCGCTCGTGCGCCGCGTGAACGAGACCGTGGTCATCAGCATCTGGGACGGCGAGGCGCCCATCGTCGTGCGCGTCGACGACAACCCCGACCGGCTCGTGCGCATCAGCATCCACACCGGCGCGCGCCTCACGCCGTTCCGCTCGAGCCAGGGCCGCGTGTTCTGCGCCTTCCTGCCCGAGAGCGAGGTGCCGGGCCTCCGCCGCGCGCTCCGCCGCGAACCGTCGCTCGCCGCCGAGCTGCGGCGCATCCGCAAGGATGGCCTCGCGGAGGCGGCCGAGGTCGAGCCCGGCATCCGCGCGATCGCCGCGCCGGTGTTCCAGGGCGACCACTGCACGGCCGCCGTCGCCATCGTCGGCACCACCTCGTCGATCCCCGAGTCGCGCACCTCGCCGATGGCGCGCGCGCTGCTCGCGACCGCCGCACAGCTGTCCCGTGAGTTCGGGGCCCTGCCCGAGCTCGGGCGCGGCGAAGTGAATGGGAGGAAGCCCGCATGACCGTCACGACCACGATCACGTCGCGCGACTACGAGGGCCTCTTCGTGCGCTGGGAGGAACTCTACAAGCGCGCGCATTACGGCAAGGTCCACATCAAGCGGACCGACGTGCCGGTGGTCGACAGCCGTCAAGGCACGAGCCAATTCTACATCATGCCGCAGTTCGAGGAGCTCTCCCTCACGCAGTGGGTCGTGTTCGTGCGCGACCACACCGGCGTGCCGAGCGGCCGCCATACGCACCAGGGAGGCATCACGATCTTCGGCGTCGAGGGAGACGGGTACAGCGTCGTGAACGGCCATCGCTTCGACTGGAGCGCCGAGGACGCCGTCCTGCTCCCGATCGTCCCGGGCGGCCTCGACCACCAGCACTTCCGCGCGCGCGACGATCGCCCCTCGAAGTTCATGGGCATCATCTACGAGCCGCTCGTCGTCGGGCTCGGCGCGGAGATGGTCCAGCTCGAGCCGCAGACGCGCTCGACGCAGTGGGAGGCCGCGAAGGTCGGAGCCGCCGTCGACATGGGAACGGCGAACGCCCCGACCGCGCCGACGCTCGCCGCGCTCATCGAGCTGCGTGAGCGGCAGCGCGCCACGCTCCATCCGCCGGCCCTCATCCGGCGTGCCGACCTCCCGGTCGATCGGAACGGGTTCGGCGAGCTGCGCTGGTACGTGCATCCGGCCGCACCGGGCTTCGCCGGGACCGCGCCGATGTTCGTGTTCACGCAGCGCCTCGATCCGGGGCAGGAGAGCGACCGTCTTACCACACCGGGGAACGGCTACATGTACGTGCTCGCCGGGGAGCCGACGATCGAGGTCGACGACGACGCGTTCACGTGCGAGCGCGGCGACATCGTGTGCCTCCCGCCGCGCCGCAACGGCGTCACCGTGGGCGTCCGCGCGGGCCGCGAGGAGGCCCGTATCGTCGTGGCGCTCGCGAACCTGTCCGGCCTCGTCGGCGTCGCGATGGGAGCCGATCTGGCGCTTCGACCGCGCCGCTGAGCGGGGTCCCCGCGTTGCGATGCGAGAGAGCGTATCGTATAGCGAGACAGCGGCTCGGGGAGGTCCTGCCGGCATGAGCCAGACGACGACGGCACCGCGGGTGAAGGTCGCGAACCGCCGCAGCCCGTTCATCCACGAGGACTGGGACGCGCGGACCTTCCGCGTGAACCGCGAGGCCTTCCGCTCCGAGGAGGTCTTCGCGAAGGAGCGCCGGCTCATCTGGGACCGTCAGTGGCTGTACCTCGGCCACGAGACCGAGGTACGGCGGCCGGGCGACTTCAAGCAGCGCACCCTCGCCGGCCGCCCGCTCATCTTCGCGCGCGACAGCAACAACGTCGTGCGCGCGTACCTGAACTCCTGCCCGCATCGCGGCACGATCCTCTGCCGCGAGACCGAGGGGAACGCGAAGACCTTCCAGTGCTTCTATCACGCGTGGACGTTCGCGAACACCGGCGAGCTCGTGGGCATCCCCGATCCGGCCGCGTACCCGCCCGAGCGCGGGTTCGCCGCGGAGATGGGTCTGCGCGAGCCGCCGCGCTTCGCGAACTACCGCGGCTTCGTCTTCGTCTCGTTCGCCGCGAACGGACCGAGCCTGCGCGAGCATCTCGGCGAGGCGCGCGACTACATCGACCTCATGGTCGATCACTCCGAGCGCGGGCTCGAGGTCATCCCCGGGACCCACATGTACGCCATCCGCGGGAACTGGAAGCTCGCCGTCGAGAACGCGATGGACGGCTACCACTTCTCGCCGACGCACGTGACGTTCGTCGAGTACCTGAAGACGACCGGCTACGTCACCAGCGACGAGGGCGGCCGCGTGATCACGCTGGAGAACGGCCACAGCGTCCTCGTGTTCTCCGGCCACGGTGGACGCGTCGGCATGCAGTGGGAGCCGCGCTTCGGCGAGGCGCAGCGCCTCCTCGTCGAGGAGAACGTCCGCAAGCTGGCCGCGCGCGTGGGCGAGGAGCGCGCGAAGCGCATCGCCGGGACGAGCCGCATCCTCTACGTCTTCCCGAACCTGCTGCTCTTCGACATCGAGGGCCTCGCGGCGCGTCAGCTCGAGCCGGTCCGTCCCGACTTCACCGACGTGCGCGCCTGGGAGCTCGCGCCGGCGACCGAGTCGCCGGAGGAGCGCGAGCTGCGGATCCGCATCCTCGGATCCTTCATCGGGCCCGGCGGCCTCGCGACGCCGGACGACGTCGAGGCGTACGAGTGCGTGCAGCGCGGCGTCGTCGCCACCGCCGGCGACCAGCGGCCCGAGGTGGACTGGAGCGACATCAGCCGCGGCATGGCACGCGAGGCCGAGGGGCAGCCCGCCCGCAACGTCGACGAGGCCGGCATCCGCGGCTTCTGGCGCCACTGGGACGACCAGATCGGCGGTGGCGCGGCGTGATCGCGACCGTCACGCGGCAGGAGGTCGAGGACTTCCTCTTCCGCGAGGCCGCGCTCCTCGACGAGTGGCGTCTCGACGAATGGCTCGGGCTCTTCGAGCCCGGGGCGACGTACGAGGTGCCGACGACGGACCGGCCGGACGAGGACCCACGCCGCTCGCAGTACTACGTGTGGGACGACTACGAGCTCCTCGCCGCGCGGGTGCGCCGGCTCAAGAGCAAGCACGCGCACGCCGAGAACCCTCACTCGCGGACGCGGCGGCTCGTGACGAACGTCCGCGTCGGGACGCCGGGCGGCGGGACGGTCCCGGTCTACGCGGCGTTCCTCATCTACAAGATCCGCGACGGGAACGTCGATCAGTTCGTGGGCCGGTACGAGCACACGCTCGCGGTGGGGGGCGAGGGCCTCTTGTTCCGCAAGCGTCGGGCGGTCCTCGAGCTGGAGGTCCTGCGTCCCGGCGGTAGGCTGAGCTTCATCCTGTGACGACGCAGAACGAGGTCTGGGAGGTTCGTTGAGATGAGCGTGAAGGGTCCGTATGCGTTCGAGTACGCGCGGATCGCGGTGCCCGACGTGGCCGCATCCGCCGCCTGGTACGAGAAGTACGTGGGCCTCGAGCCGTGCGGGAAGACCGACGGCCACACCTACCTCCGCGCGGGTCTGCCGCACCATGCGCTCGACCTGGTCGAGGACCGCACGCTGCCGGCGGCGGAGGTCCGTGCGTTCGGCTTCAGCGTTGAGTCCGAGGCCGTGCTCGAGGCCCTGAAGGAGCGCGTAGAGGACTCCGGCGCGCCGGTGAAGGAGCTCGACGAGGCGCAGAAGAGCTGGTGCGCCGGCGGCTTCGCGACGGCCGACCCCGCGGGGAACGCCCTCGAGTTCTTCACCGACTACCAGGAGTGGGCGGAGCGCCCGTATCGGGCGTACACGCCCGACTACATCGTGCACCCGTTCATCGGCACGCCGAAGTACGACGAGACGCTCACGTTCTACCTCGACGTGCTCGGCTTCCGCCCCTCGGACTACATCGCCAACGTGACCGCCTTCCTCCGCAGCGAGAACCGCTTGCACCACTCGTTCGCGATCAGGCGCGCCAAGGAGAAGGAGGTCGCGCACATCTGCTTCGCGATGGGCAGCCTCGACCAGGTCATGCGCGGCCGCGCGCTCGCGGTGTACGACAAGGTGAAGATCGCGGCGGACATGGCGAACCACTCCGCCTCGAAGTCGATCGCCTTCTATATCCTCGACGAAAAGCACGGACCGCGCATCGAGCTCTGCAACGGCCACCGGCGCCTCACCGAGGAAGAGCACGAGCACGAGAAGCCGCGGCGCATGTCGGTCGACCCGCGGAACATCGATGTTTGGCGCGCCGCGGCGGACGACTGGCACGACCTCTAGCGGCGTGAGCGCGCGCACGCTGCGCGTCAACGGCCGCACCGTCGAGGCGGACATGGCACCCAGCGACACGCCGCAGGTGGGCGAGGAGCCGCGAGGCGTGGCGGGCATCCGTGTCGGGTTGAAGCTCTCTCAACAGGTCTTCTCGCTGCCGGCGCAGCGCGAGGCGTGGCGCATCGTCGACGAGGCTGGGTTCGACCATCTCTGGCTGTTCGACCATCTCGTCGCGATTCACCAGGAGACGCCAGCGCCGATCTACGACGGCTGGACCCTGCTCGCGGCGGTCGCCGAGACCACGAAGCGCGTGCGCATCGGGCTGAACGTCACGGGGAACCTCTACCGCCACCCCGGACTCCTCGCGAAGATTGCGGTGACCGTGGATCACCTTTCAGGCGGTCGTCTCGAAATGGGGTTAGGTGCTGGATGGAACGAGCCAGAGTTCTCCATGTACGGAATGCCGTTCCCCGTGCGGCCGGAGGAGCGGATCGACAGGCTCGACGAGGCCTGCTGGGTGCTCAAGGCTCTGTGGACCGAGCCGAGAGCGACCTTCGCGGGTCGCTACTACCAACTGAAGGACGCGATCGCCGAGCCGAAGCCCGTCCAGAGGCCATATCCACCGATCTGGATCGGTGGGAACGGACGCAAGCGCACGCTGCGGGTCGCGGCAACGCACGGCGACGTGTGGAGCTGTGACGTGTGGCCGACCGACGCGAGCGCGATCGAGCCCGCATACGATCTGGGGAAGGTGCTCGACGGCCACTGCGCGGCGATCGGCCGCGACCCGAAGACCATCCGACGCGCTCACATGCTCCTCGCCGATGGCACCGACACGCCGCTCGAGATCGCGAGGCATTCCGTGCGCGCCGGTTTCACCGACTTCCTACTCTTCCCGGTCCTGGCTCTCTCGCCACAGGCCGATATCCGCGCCGCTATCGAAGCCGCCGCCGCGCTCCTGCCGCGCCTCCGGAAGCTGGGGTAGCCGCTCGCCGAGGCCGTATTGACACTCGACCGACCGGCTGTAGTGTCTCGCAATCAGGGACGGCGGCTTGCCAAACGAGACGCTGACCGCGCGCCGGATCGCACACGCGCGGCCAAGAGGGGGAGGAAGCAGATGACCCAGCTGCGACTCACGCGACGAAAGCTCCTCGTGTCGGGGTCGGCCCTTGCGATCGCCACGGCCTGCGGCGGGACCGCCGCGCCGACGGCGACCGGGACAGCGGCCGCGACTGGGGCAGCGGCGAGCGGGACCGCCACGGCGAAGACGAACGCCGCGCTCCAAGCGATCATCGACAAAGCGAAGAACGCCGAGGGCGCCCAGATCACGCTCACCTGGGCGAACTACTACGGTGCCGGGATGGCGAAGGACTTCCTCGCGCTCTTCAGTTCGACGTACGGGTTCGACGCGAAGGTCACGAACACGCCTACCAACATGTCCACGGACGCCCCGGCGATCATCCAGCAGTTCAAGGCCAATCGCCCAGCCTCGACCGATGTGTTCATGTGCACCGATCTGCTCGCGTTCCAGCTTGAGCGCGACGGACCAAAGGTTGGCGAGGAGGTTGACTGGAGCTTCTCCGAAACGATCGCCGCCAATCCCAAGGTCCTCGAGCATAATTTCGCCGTCCACATCCTCGACACGCCGCGTGGGATTACCTACAACCGCGACCGGCTGAAGGGGGCGGACGTCCCGAAGTCGATGGCGGATGTCCTGCAGCTCTCGACGAAGTACGCCGTCGCGAGCACACCTCAGGCCTCACTGTTCGAGACCCTGGCAGTGCCGGACATCTGGGGCGAGCAGAAGACAATCGACTACGTGACGAAGCTGTCGAAGAACCTCAAAGGCCTCATACAGGGCAACGAGCTGGATCGGATCTCGAGCGGCGAGTTCGACATGCTCGCCATCGATTTCGGCAAGAACGTCGCACAGCTCCGTACGAATCAGGGGCAACCCATCGGGTGGTCGTTCCCGTCCGACGCACCGGTGCTGAGCGCGATCTACAATGTGATCCCGAAGAACGCGGTCCATCCGAACATGGCGCGATTGTGGATCAACCTCATCACGAGCCGCGAGGGCCAACAGGTGCTCTACAAGAACGAGTTCGTCGATAGTCCTCGGTTGCCGGGCAGCAAGACGGCCGAGGACGTGAAGGCTCTCGAGGCGCAGGGCTTCAAGGTGTACGCGACGAACCTCGATTTCGCGGCGAAGAACCAGGACGCCTACGCGCGTCTCCGGCCGATCCTCCAAAAGATCATCGCGACGAGGTAGCGGAGTTGGCGACACACGCCACCGCGGCGCGCAGGCCGTTCGCCCTGATGCCGGGCGGCCTGCGCGTCGACCCGCTAGCCATAGCAGCGGCGATCCCGATCGTCCTGATCCTCATCCTGCTCGGGGCGGTGGCTCGGCTCTCGTTCCAAGAGACGATCTACGACGACACCCCCACGGTGCGCCACTTCGCCGAACTCGCGACCGACCCTGCGGCGGCGATCGCGCTCCGTAACACGGCGCTGTTCGCGGTGCTGACCGCGTTCTGGGCGATGGTCTTCGGCCTGCCGATCGCCTGGCTCGTAGAGCGTTCGGATCTCGGGAAGAAGGCCGTCGTCTCGACCATGATGAGCATCGGCGTGGTCATCCCCGGCTTCATCTACGCGATGGGTTGGATCGTGTTCGCCCATCCGCGAAGCGGGCTCCTCACGAAGTTCGTGCAGAGCCTCGGTCTCGAGCATTCACCCATCGATCTTCTGACGATCCCCGCGATGAGCTGGGTCGAAGGGATGTCGCTTGCGCCGGTCGTATTCATCCTCACCGGCGCGAGCCTCCGCTCGATGGACGCCTCGCTCGAGGACTCGGCACAGATGTGCGGCGCAGGCTTCCTGACGCGTCTGCGTGCGATCATCCTGCCGCTCGTCCTCCCCGGCCTGGTCGGTGCCGCTATCTACGTCGTAACTATCGCACTCTCCTCGTTCGACGTGCCGCTCGTCATCGGGCTCTCCAACCGGATCTACGTGTTCAGTACGTACCTCTACACACAGGTGCAGCGCTTCGAGGGACCGCCCGCGTATGAAGTCGCGGCCGCCTTCTCGTTCTTCATGGTCGCGTTCGGCGTCGTCCTCGCCTGGCTGTACGGCCGCGTTCTCGTCCGAGCCCGGACATTCCAGATCGTGACTGGAAAGGGCTACCGTCCTCGACTCACGCCGCTCGGCCGCTTGCGTTCGGCCGCATGGCTCTTCCTCTTCGCGTATCTCTCACTCGCGGTCGGCCTGCCGCTCCTCGTGCTGCTGTGGACATCGTTCCTTCCGTTCCCACAGCTCCCCTCGGAGCGCGCCTTCTCACTGTTGACGACGCGCAACTACACCGAGCTCAACCTCCCGCTCATCGGGCGGGCCGTGCGCAGCACGGTGCTGCTCATGCTCTTCTCACCGTGCGTCGCGCTCGGCGCGGCGATGGCTATCTCCTGGTTTGTGCTCAGGACGCGCAGTCGGCTGCGGTTCGTTTTCGATTTCGTCGCGTTCCTCCCGCACGCCGTGCCGCGCATCGTGTTCGCTTTTGGCGCCGTCATGCTGACGATCGGGACGTGGGTCGTGTTGCCCATCGACGTCTACGGGTCGCTTGGTCTGCTCGTGCTCGTGATGGCCCTCGTCCAGCTCCCCTTCGCGACGCGCCTTGTGAACGCGTCGATGATCCAGATCCACAGCGAACTCGAGGAGGCCGCGCGCACCGCGGGTGCGACCACGCTTACGGTGCTGCGGCGCGTGACAGTGCCGCTCATCCGGCCGGCGCTCGTGTATGGCTGGGTATGGCTCTCGCTGCTCGCGTACCGAGAGCTGACGCTGCCCACCATGCTGCGCTCTGGGGACAACATCACGCTGTCGGCCGTGATCTACGACAACTACCAGACTGGCCTGCTTGGACCGCTCGCCGCTCTCGTGGTGCTCATGCTGCTCGTGCTCGTCCCGCTCGTTGCGTTGTACTGGCGCGTCGGTGGGTCGCGCCGGCCGACTGTGTAGGGGTCGACAGTGGCGGTGGCAGGAGTGGTGAGGTCTGCGGTCGGCGGTTCGGGCGAGCTCGTCGTGACCGAGATCAGCAAGGCGTACCTCGCACGGGCCGACGGCCCTCGTGCCGTCGAGAGCGTGACGTTCACAGTGCGGGAAGGTTGCTTCTATACGCTGCTCGGACCGTCAGGTTGCGGTAAGACCACGACACTGCGCTGCGTGGCCGGCCTCGAGCGCGCTGACGCGGGCACGATCGAGCTCGCCGGCACGATGCTCTCCTCGCCGCGCGTCTTCGTGCCGCCGCACCGCCGCGACATCGGGATGGTGTTCCAGTCCTACGCGATCTGGCCGCACATGACCGTGTTCGACAACGCGGCCTTCCCGCTCCGGGTCCGAAGGACCGGCCTCTCGCGCACGCAGATGAAGGAGCGAGTCGAACAAGCTCTCGCGACCGTCCAACTATCGGGGTTCGAGGGGAGGAACGCGACGCAGCTCTCGGGAGGCCAGCAGCAGCGGCTCGCGCTCGCGCGCGCCCTCGTGCAGCAGCCGAAGCTCCTGCTGCTGGACGAGCCCCTGTCGAATCTCGACGCCAAGCTGCGCGAGCGCATGCGTACGGAGATCCGCGATCTACAGCGGCGACTCGGCATCACCACCCTCTACGTGACGCATGATCAGATCGAGGCCCTCTCCATGTCCGACCGCATCGGTGTGATGTCGAAGGGGACGATCGTGCAGGAAAGCGCGCCGCGCGAGCTCTACCAACACCCTGCGAACAAGATCGTCGCGGACTTCGTCGGGGCGGGGAACTTCCTCGACGCCGAGGCGGTCGACGTCCTCGACGGCGATCTCCGACGCCTTGCGACCCCGATCGGCGACGTCGTCGCTGTCTGCGATGCCGAGACGCGCATCGGCGCGTCCATGATCCTGCTGGTCCGGCCCGAGAACGTGCGCGTCGAGACGAGCAGGCCCGACGGTCCGAACACGTACCAGGGCACCGTCGAAGAGCTCGTCTTCCTTGGCGAGTACGTCGACTGCCGCGTGCGTGTCGGCGGCCAACTGCTCCATGCACGACCGCATCCGACGCTTCCGATCACCAAAGGTGACACCGTTTGGCTCGTGCTGCGCCCGGATCTCTGCTCGGTCTTGATGACTTCGTGATGGAGGTGGCCTCGAGATGAATGAGAAGCTGCGCCGCTACTGGTTCCCGGTGGCGCTCTCGGCGGACGTCGCTGACAAGCCGATCCCCGTGACCCTACTTGGGGAGGGGGTTGTCCTCTATCGCACGACGATAGGGATCGCGGCGCTCCACGATCTGTGCATCCACCGCGGCACGCCGCTGTCGCTCGGGTGGATCGACGGCGACGAGCTGGTCTGCGCGTATCACGGATGGGGCTATGAAGGAAGCGGCGCATGCACGCGCATCCCGTCGCTCGCGCCTGGACGGCCTATCCCCCCGAAGGCACGCGTCGGCGCGTACCAGGTCCAGGAGCTGTACGGTCTGGTCTGGGTATGCCTCGGCACGCCCACCGAGCCTATCCCCGAGTACCCCGAGTACGCCGATCCGACGTACCACGTGTTCTGGACGAGGCATCGCCTCCACGCGAACGCGGCCCGCGTCATCGAGAACGTGATGGACTTCGCGCACTTCCCGTGGGTGCACCCCGGCATCCTCGGCGATCGGTCGAAGCCGGTCTACGAGTCGACGCCGGCGAAGCGCGAGGGAAACGAGATCCACTACGTCGTCGACGACGAGGCGACCAACGCGATCCGCACCTACCGCGTGACCCTGCCCTACGCGCTGCACATGCACGTACGCCGGCGCAGCGGCCCTGACCTCGACCGCATCAACGCGCTCTTCTTCGTGAGCCAGCCGCTCGGCGACCGGGACACCATCTTCTGGTTCGGCCACGGCCGCAACTTCGACCTGGACAAGGACGACACGGTCCTCATCGGTCAGGACAACCACGTGATCCAGCAGGATCAGCGGATGGTCGAAGCTCAGCGGCCTGAGGAGCTCCCGCTCGATCTCAGCGCGGAGCTGCACCTGAAGGGGACAGACGCGGCCGCGGTTGAGTACCGGCGGTCGCTCGCGAGCCTCGGCCTAGGAGCGTGACGGACCGACGCCGACCGGAGGGAGGGACGCGAACGGAGGCCTGCAGACGACGTAGCGGTGCGTCTCGCCGCCATCGGCCTTCTGGAGCCAAGGGCAGCGCCAGCAGACTTCGACCTCGGCGTCGGCCTGCCGGAGCGGGCACATGACCACGTCATCGCAGACGATCCGAGCGCCACGCGGGATGTCGTTCATGTCAGCCAGATGTTCGTGCGTCCCCGGGTGGGCGAAGGAGGGCCGAAGCGCCCTGTCCGGGAGTCCGTTGGACCCATCCACGGCGTGGCGGCGCGAGGGCACGGCCGTGAGCTCGCAGCTCTGCGACATCCTCGTATCGGGCGGCACGGTCATCACCATGGACGCCGGCCGGCGCGTCCTCCGCGACGGCGCCGTCGCCATCAGGGGCGACCGGATTGTGGACGTGGGACGCCGGGACGACCTGGCGCCGCGCTACCGGGCCGTCCGCACGATCGACGCGCGGGGCCATGTGGTCACACCCGGCCTCATCCAGACCCACGTGCACGTCTCCGCAGAGGCCGCCATGCGTGGCACGCTGCCCGACACGATGCCGCCCAGCCAGTGGGTGCGTCAGGTGACGGCGTTCTACGCAGCGATGTCGCCCGAGGAAGAGGCTATCAACGCGACGGCCACCTTCATCGAGCTCATCCGCACCGGCACCACCACCTTCATCGAGGCCGGGACGACGAAGCACACCGACGCCGTAATCGACGCGATGGGGCGCGTGGGGATCCGCGGCTGCATCGGCACGTGGAGCTGGGACATCCCGAAGGAGCCGGCGAACCTCTATCAGGAGACGGACCGGGCGATCGAGAAGAACGCCTCGCTCATCGAGCGTTACGACGGCGCGCACGACGGCCGCGTGCGCGTCTGGACGTCGCCCATCGGTCACACCATGACCTCCGACGCGCTCCTGGTCGGGCTGAAGCAGCTCGCCGACGAACACCACACCGGCATGACGATGCATCTCTCGTCGTGGCTCGAGGACGTGAGGAGCTACGTCGAGCGGACCGGCATGCGGCCGGTGAAGTACTACGACCATCTCGGCGTGCTCGGTCCGAACGTGCTGCTTGCGCACATGGTCAACCTCGACGACGAGGAGGTGGAGCTCGTGCTCCGAACCGGCGCGAAGATCGCGCACTGCCCGACCACCGCCGGCTGGTTCGGGTACGGCCTCACGCAGGTGGGTCGCTTCCCGGAGATGCTCGCGCGCGGCGCCACCATCGGCCTCGGCTGCGACGCGCAGACCTGCTCGAATAACCTCGACGGCGTCCGCGCGATGTACTCGTCGGCCATCCTCTTCCGCGACGGGCGGCGGGACCAGAACGCGATGCCCGCCGAGACCGTGCTCGAGATGGCGACGCTGCATGGCGCGCGCTGCGCGCTGCAGGAGGCCGATCTCGGGTCGCTCGAGGCCGGCAAGAAGGCGGACATCATCCTCTTCGACGCCACGCGGCCGGAGTGGCGGCCGCTCCATCAGCCCGTCGCCAACCTCGTGTTCGCGGCCGACGGCCACAGCGTCGACACGGTCCTCATCGACGGACGGGTCGTCCTCGACGGCGGACGGATGACGACGGTCGATGTCGAGTCGACGTTCCGCGATCTCGAGCGTGTGGGCGACCGCGTGCTCGGCGCAACCGGATGGCGCACGCCGGCGAAGTGGCCGATCATCGATTGAGCCCTCGCCTCGCCGGGGACCGGCGACTACCATGTCTCGACATGAGCGACGGCTGCTCGCCAGTCGAGACGGCATGACGACCGCGCCGAACGTCTCGGGCGGGAAGGACGTCTGGGAGGACGTCTGGGTCCCGACGGCGTGCAACATGTGCTACAACAACTGCTCCATTCAGGTCCGCCGCGTCAACGGCGTCGCTGTGAAGATCGAGGGCCTCCCCGGCGCGCAGCCCAACTACGGAAAGACGTGCGCGAAGGGCAACGCGGCGTTCATGAACCTGTACAACCCGCATCGCATCCTTCATCCGCTGCGGCGGACGAATCCCGACAAGAGCCCCGGCGCCGATCCGCGCTGGGAGCGGATCTCGTGGGACGAGGCGCTCGAGCTCGCGGCATCGAAGCTGCGGGCCGCGCGGGAGAAGGATCCGCGCTCCATCGCGCTCGCATCGTTCGACTCGATCGCGCGACCCGCCTACTCGGCGTTCATGACGGCGTTCGGGAGCCCGAACGTCACCGTCGGATCCGCGAACTTCTTCTGCGGGCGCGGCCTGCACCCGATCGCGTTCACGCTGACGGGCTCGAACGACATCCGGCCGGACATCAAGCACGCCGAGATGATCCTCATGTTCGGCACGTCGTACGGGTTCGTCAGCCAGTCGAACGCCATGGGCGACACTGCCGCCCTCGCCGACGCGCGGATGCGTGGGCTGAAGCTCGTGGTGGTCGATCCGGTGCTGACGTACGCGGCGTCACAGGCCGACGAGTGGATCCCGATCCGCCCGGGGACCGATCACGCGCTCGCGCTCTCGATGATGCACGTCCTGGTGAACGAGCTCGGCATCGTTGACGCCGAGTACATACGTGCCGGGACGAACGCGTGCTATCTCGTGGGGCCCGACGGGAAGTACGTCCGCGACGCGGCGAGCGGCAAGCCGCTCGTCTGGGACGCCGGCGCCGGCCGCGCGGCCCCGTACGACGGCGTCCGACCGGGGGACGCCGCGCTCGAGGGCGTCTTCGAGGTCGAGGGCGTGCGGGCCACGACCGGCTTCGTGCTGTTCCGCGAGCACCTGCGGTCGTACCTGCCGGAGAAGGTCGCGGAGATCACGACCGTCGCGGCGCCCACGATCCGGCGCCTCGCCGCCGAGTTCGGCGCCGCCGCGCGCGTGGGCGCGACGATCGTGCTCGACGGTCACACCCTGCCGCTCCGACCGGCGGCCGCCTGCTTCTACCGGGGCGTGTCCGGCCACCGCCACGCGATGCACGGGGCCATGGCGATCGCGCAGCTGAACATGGTCGTGGGTGCCGTCGACGTCCCCGGCGGCATGATCAACGGCACGTCGGCGAACCCGCTGTGGTCGCCGCAGGTCGGACAGGACGGTCTCATCGTGCCGGCGCCGGACCGCGGTCACGCGCGGCCGCCCCTGCCGCAGCGGCCGGTGTGCCAGCCGCAGACCCTCGAGATGGTCGAGCTGTTCCCGCTCGCGTACTTCTCGGGAACGATGATGTGGCTGCAGCTCGCCCACCCCGAGCTCGGCGAGCGGCTCGGCATGCCGTACCGCCCCGAGGTGTTCATCCAATGCCGGACGAACCTCGTGGCCATGGGCGCCGATCCGAGCGTCATGGGCGCGGCCCTCGCGAACATCCCGTTCCAGATCTCGTTCGGGACGTTCCACGACGAGACGAACCAATTCGCCGACCTCCTGCTGCCCGACGCCCATGGGCTCGAGCGGCTCGCGGGCTTCGCATACAACACGCTGACGGCCAACAGCTACATGAATGGGGCGCATCCCGGCGAGGAGTGGGCCTTCAACGTGCAGCAGCCCGTCGTGGCCCCCGCGGGCGAGGCGCGGTTCTGGATCGAGGTCCTGCTCGATCTCGCGCAGCGTATCGGCATGACCGAGGAGATGAACCGCTCGTTCAACGCGGTGGCCGGGCTCACGGGCGAGCACCGGCTCGGGCCCGCGCGCACCTACAGCTGGCCCGAGATGGTCGACCGGTACCTGCGGAGCGTGTGCGGCGACGACCACGGCCTCGACTACTTCCGGGAGCACGGCTACCACACGACCGGCACGAAGCGCGCGGTGGAGCATTCGTACCCGCGTGCCTTCCACCAGGGCCGCGTGCCCCTCTACCTCGAGCATTTCATCACCGCCGGCGAGAACGTGCGGTCCTACATGGAGGGCCGCGGCGTCGAATGGGACACCACGGACTACGTCGCGCTCATGGAGTGGAAGCCATGTCCGGCCTACGAGCTGCCGGCCGAGTACGACCTGTTCGTCGTCAACCAGAAGCTGCCGTTCCTGAACATGTCCTTCACGCACGAGAACGCGTGGCTCACCGAGCTCGCCGACCGGAACGCCAAGGTGTATCCGGTCGGCGTGAACGCCGATGTCGCGAAGCGGCGCGGTCTTGCGGAGGGCGACGCGGTCGTGCTCGAGACGCCGAGCGGACGGCGGTTCGACGCGGTCGTGCGGCTGACGCAGGGCGTGCACCCGGAGTGTCTCGTCGTGCCGGGCGTCGTCGGCCGGACCATCGGCAGCGTGGCCCGGGCGCGCGGCAAGGGTGTGCACTACAACAGCCTCGTCGACTACACGCTGGGCCAGATGGACACGCTCACCGGCGCTGTGGACGGATGCGTGAAGGTGAAGCTCACGCGCGCGAGGGCGACGCATGGGCATTGAGGCTGCCGGTGGCACCGGCGTGCGCGTCTGCTACCTCGGGCTCGTGCGCCGCGCGGCGGGGACGAGCGAGGAGCGCGTGCGTCTCGACGAGTCAGCCACGCTCGGCACCCTCCTGTATCGGCTCGCGGAGCGGCACGGGCGGGCCTTCCGCGATCACGTGTTCGAGGGCGGCGAGCTCTCCCGCGGCTCGAGCATCCTCATCGACGGGCACAACTGCCGCAGCCTCGGCGGCCTCGACGCGCGGCTCGACGGCCGGAGCGAGGTCGAGGTGATCGTGTTCGGCCCGCCCGCGAACGGCGGCTAGAGGAACGGCGGGTACACGCCCGCCTTGATCACCGCGTACTTGGCGAGCCAGTTCCCGACCTGCAGCGACGCGGCGGCAAGGACGACGAGCGCGGTCAGCGCCGCGCCGGCGCTCGCGAGCGACGCGGCGGCGAGCGCCGCCGCGGGGACCGCGATGCCGAGGACCAGCGCGCCGTAGAACGGCGTCCGCAGATCGCCTGAGGCGAGCCGCGCCACCGACGCGCGCGCGGCCGTTCCCGCGTACACCCCGTTCAGCGCGTGCAGCAGCAGCAGCGCGCCCGCGGCCGCGACGGCGACCGCGCCCGATCCGGCGAGACGCGTCAGCGTCTCCGGCGCGACGGAGAGCCAGAGCGGTGCGAGGAGCTCCACGCCGATGGCGCTCGCGAAGCCGAAGGCGAGGAACTGCGCCGGGATGAGCATGTTGTTCCAGAAGGGGATGGCCGGCGTTGAGGCCATGACGATCCCCGGATACGCGATGACCACGAGCGCGGCGAGGCTCGCGACGGTGAAGAACGCGACCCGCAACGCGCCGTCGCCGGCCCACGGCAGGCCCGCGAGTGGACGCGCACCCGCCAGCTCGAGATCGGCGATCGTCAGGAGGCCGGCGAACAGCAGGAACGTCATGTCGGCGATAAAGCCGAGGCTGATCCAGGAGGTGCGCGGGTTCTTGTACACGCGCCACGCCTGCAACGGGCGTCCGAGGTCGGCGAGGAGGATCAGCCCGCCGACGCCGATGACCACGAGGCTCGTGAGGTCGGCGATGCTCATGCCGACGGCGCGCCCCATGACGCTGCCGGAGAGCACGCGCCAGATGAAGAGCGCGCCGCCGACGCCCATCAGGGTGAACCAGGTGGCGTGGTTCACACCCCAGAAGTTCTGCGGCTTCGGCTCCATGACCCAGCGCCCGCTGGTGAACGGGTTCACCGCGGTGAACCGCCCGGTGGCGTCGCTTGTGTGTCCTTGACCCATCACGACAATCCCTCTTCAGACGTCGCCCGGCGGGGTGTCGCCGCCTGTCGCATGGGACGGAGTTCCCGCAAGTGAGAGCGGCGCCCCCGACCGGCGCG